>Ga0308171_1000129_pt1 | contig 232903 bp, 248 predicted proteins | sample PhyGR1_FD_202135 | JGI IMG/M metagenome (GOLD analysis project Ga0308171, IMG submission 202135) | Phyllosphere microbial communities from UC Gill Tract Community Farm, Albany, California, United States - DLSLSG.R1 | ecosystem: Host-associated > Plants > Phyllosphere > Unclassified | place...
AAAATCGACTCTACTTAATGGGAGCGGATATCCCTCATTCCTACGAAGAAGAGTTCGAAACCGGTTGTACCCACTTTATCAAGGACTTTCTCCACATTAACCAACTTAAAACCCTGATCGGTTTAAAGGGCGATGTATGGCAAATAAAAATCAAACCTTTGCCTGGAAACCACTGGCAGCTCTCAATGGTATCCCCGTGAATCAAGTCTTTACCGTTAAGTATGGGTTTCCGCCAGAGCTTAATGAGGAGCAGTTAGAGGTATTGAAAATCCTGGTACTGAATCGTATAGATTCTATAGTAACGGGCCAATCCTTTAACCGTGACACAGCAGCTCTGGTCCTTGCCCATATCACGCCCAGTCAATGGGATCTGGAGCATGGCGGAGTCGATACCTTTTACCGTCGTGAAGCCAGCATAATCGATGAGATGTTCAGCGACGTCGAAGATGATCCGGCATATCGTTCTACCCTGGGAGATTTATCTCGATGTCGACCCTCGAACTTCAAAGTGCAGTTGATCACGGAGAACCGGATTTATCTGGAGCTCCAGTTTTAGGCGAAACGGTGATGAACATGATGATGCAGATGTATCATCATGCCAAGAAAGAGTTCTTCTTTCCAACCACGTTAGCCACCAAAGAAGTTAAGACCGTTGAAGGCATCGCTGGCGGCACCAAGGTCGTATTAAAGATCTGGGTCGGTCGTAGCGCTCGCCACGGCATGGAAGAGGTGTGTTGTCGTATTAACGCCACCCCAACCATCGGCTGGGACGGCACTAACTTTGAACAAGAGTTCCTGACCCACTCCCTGGCCCTGTTCTCGGACATGACCGTTAAGAGTGACAAAGACGGTATTTATTACGTTTGGTAGTACCCCTCATACTTCTTACTACGTCTGCCGAAAGGTGGGCGTAGTAATATAAGGTTCTTTTTTGAACCGAAGAATTTGTGATGCGTGCACACGCAGGTGATAAGGATATTTTCTAACCGTATCAAACAAATAATTATTTTTTTACGGTGAAGTAATTTTCTTACAACCATACGCATTTCCAAATTCTAAAAACAGCCTGAGCTGGATAGAAAAACAGCCTGGCAACTCGGGAGATTGACACATGCACGAAAATCCTCTTTGGGATTATTATAATAATGGGTAGTTGCTACTCAAAAGGCAACACCCTCTAGTTTAGCATATCTAGAGTTTTACGCTCAAGAAAGCTACGCATTTTTCCTACTTAGGTAGTTACACACAATCGTTCTTTAAATGGAAGTTACAAATAGCAATTCCAACTAATTACATTAAAGGATCAACGACCATGCCTAACAAAGATTATGAATCTGCTTTGAAAGAGTTCCAATCAACCCATAACCAAGTGAGCGATTTGCTGACTCCGGTTGAATACGCTCGTTATCAGATATTGAGTTATCCTGACAACGTATCCATCCTGAATACAGCATTGAAGAAGAAATTAGCTCTGGATCCAAATTATGAAGTATGGGTGCCAATCCACTACTATAAGTATTTAGTACTGGACACGGCGAAAGGTGTCTCAACGTTCTACACGAAGTACGCGTTCATTAGTAACAAAGGCAATATCCACCACATCCGTAAGAAAACCAAGGCGCCACAGGGCCATACCACGCAGAGCGGTCACCAAAGCTCACTGGTACGTTTAATTGATGGTCCGGTTCGCTTCTCTTTACACCGCGCAGTTGCTTGCAGCTTCGTCCCACTTCCAGAGAAGTTTAAACATGTTGGTCACGGTTATGCCCAGGTTAAGCACCGGGATACCGACAAGGCGCACAACGACTTCATGAACCTGGAATGGGATTCCAACGTAGTTGAACAAGAAAAGGACTTGCCGTCGGCTGTTATCCAATCCGCCATTCATCATGACCATTATGGCATCCGTCCATTAATGGGTGAAGTCATCATCCCTGGCGAACACTTAGGTGTACGTTTCATTCGCTCTGGCGATCGCGAGATCACAGACCTGCTGGGGACATCTGGCCTGGTTGACATCGACGAAGTTCTGCGTAATAAGGTGAAAGAAGCCAACGGCATTCGCTGGACGCCTGCCACCGACTCCGATGTTATTGTCTATGGTACTTCTGTCATACCGACTTCGCTGGTAAGAATGCTCAGAAACTATCGCGATACCCGTTCCAACCGTGAGGCTGGCGCTATCCGCGTATAACCCTGAGATGTGACAAGTTTCTCCCTGCTCCTTCGGGGGCAGGGGTCACTTTCCTTGATTCCTTAACCCGGGAGAACGTTCATGGACACGAAAAAATATAACAGTGAATTTAAGAAATTCATTAAGAACCATAATCAGCTTTCTGATTTACTCACAGCCGAAGATCTGAAGCGTTATCACGAACTCGACTTTCCTGATAATGTGCAGATTGTCCATGACGCGCTGCTGGCTAAACTGAAAGAGGACCCTGAGTACGAAGTGTGGGTACCCGTTCGCTACTTCAAGTATCTGCTGCTCAATACCGTCACCGGTGTTAAGGAGTTCTATACCAAGTATGCGTTCGTCAGCAACAAGGGTAACTTGTACCACCTTCGCAAGACACCGCAGTTAGACGTCAACGAAGATGAAGACGAATATCAGCAAAGTGTCGTGCAGCTCACGGATGGGCCCGTTAATTTCTCAGTGAACCGTGCTGTAGCAACCAGCTTCGTGCCGCTACCCAAAGACCTCAAAGCCTACGGGTACTACGCGCTTGAAGTGAAGCATCTTAATGACCGTAAGGGTGATAATGATTTCCGCAATCTCCAATGGTTCGCGGGTAATCAGAATGACCAGACCGTGGTCGACGTTCCTAACGTGACACCAACTGTGCGTGAAGACAAGGCTGTGGGTCATACGGTTCAAGTAGCAAGTGACAAGGAAGTGAATCTGCTTTCTATTACAAGCAGTTCTGGCAGTCACCCCGAGCAGTACCATATCCGTCCAATCATGCTGGAAGTAATGATTCCCGGTGACTATTACGGCGTTCGTCTTATTCGCTCTACACCGAAAGAGCTGGACGATCTCTTAGGTCCAGGGATGTCATCTGCTGCTGAACATGCCGCGAGCATGAACCTTACCGTGTACGGTTGTCGCTGGAGCTATGCTACCAACGATGAGATCGCACAGTACGGCGCATTCCGCGTACCGGCCAAGCTGCGTACTCTGTTACATGAGTTTGCTGCGGGTCACTGCATGAACATCGTGGGGACACGCGTAGCGGACGGACACATGATCCTGATTGAAGGGGATCCATTGGAAACGGAACATCTGGGGTTGAACTACTCGGATATCCTGAAAGTTTGTGATGGCGAAGAGGAAGTCCACAAGGGCTATACGTTCCGCCGTGTAGATGAGGAAGAGATGTTGCAGGTGCGTACTGCGATTGATCTCCAAAATACCCTGACCTTCCCCCCGGAGGCGCCGACCGTGAACTTCATCATGGGAAAGCGGATCTCGGATGGACACCTTATTCTGCTTTGCACTGATCAGGAGATAGAACTGTTGGGATGGGATCCCAAGACGGTGAATAAGGCTGCACGTAAGAAAGGGTTGCCGGTGTACGGCTATGAGTTCGAACGTATTACTGACGACCTCATGGCGCTGAACCTGCGTAACCTGATTGCTACACAGATCACCCAGTTCTAATTCTGCTACTACTATAACCTCTACCCTTGCAGGTAGAGGTTATATATTTCTTTATCGGGATTTATTATGGGCATTAGAAATACAGTTGACGCGCTCGACAACTTTAAAAGAACACACGATTTGGCAGAGAAGCTATTAACGCCTAAAGATCGTTTCATTTATTATACCAAGGACTTTCCAGAAGACGTGGAGTTCCTTTACCCTTTCTTAAAGAAAGCACTGGAGGAGAATCCCGAATTAGAAGTCTGGGCGCCTTTGTGTTACTTCACTTACGTAGGCACAGGTACAAGTAAGCGCCAAGGATTAACTAAGACACCTTACGCATATATCAGTACCAAGGGCAACATTTGGCATCTAAGGAAACCAACCAAGGCAGGAGGCGGTAATACTTCAAGCAATGGCTATCAACGATCAAGATTTAGAACGGTTGATGGCGTAGTTCAATTTGCAATTCATCGTGCTGTAGCCTGTACGTTCATTCCTCTAACAGAAGAACAGAAAGCCATCGGTTACGAAAACCTCCACACCAACCATAAGTCTACGGATAAACAGGATAATGGTGTGTTGAACTTGGAATGGATGACACATTCTGAGAACGCCCAGCATGGTGTGGATAACAACGCCCGTACTTATCTCAGAGGCCTTGATCATTACGCTTCTAAGCCGCTCTTAGGCGAGTGCATGATTCCAGGTGAATACGAGGGTGCCAAGTTCCTAATCGCCGGTAAGGAAGCCTTAGATGCGCTCACAGACGGTAATGCTCAGTCTTGCCTACAAGCAGCTGACGGTAAGTTCAAACAAGCCAAAGGGTGTAAGTGGAAACACGCTACTGAAGAGGATATTGAGGAATACAAAGACTACGTTATTCCTGAAGAGATGGAACAGCTTATCTTCAAGTACAACTCTAACTGGAAACAACCTATCATTGCTACTCGTTTAATCGACGGTCATCTTATCCTTATTAAAGGTGGTCCGAAAGAACTGGCGGAACATGGCTTCACCTATCAAACGGTTTACAGTGTTTGTAGTGGGAAGAAGAGTGCGCATAAAGGTTATACTTTCCGTAGAGCTGAAGATGAGGAAGAAGTTAAAAGGATAGAAGTATTAATCGCTAAGCAGAATAAGAAGTAAAGATCCTCTACTCCCTTGCGGGAGTAGAGTAATCTGTTTATTTTTTTTTATCTAAAGGCCTGATCCCAGGCCACTGCGGAGTTTGATGTTCCGGATATGTGTGATGACTTCATCCTCAAAAGCATAAACACAGTAGCTGTACGAGACACCGCAGCAGGCAGACGGGTTGCACTGGCACCCAAACCCTTACCGGCACACGTCTTACAGTAGTCGCCCTCTGGCGTTAAGCAGAACTGCATTGACCGTACAGGAACGACCTTGCCTTCATACTTATTCCAGTTGTCCTTGGTGATCATGACGTCTTTGCCGTTATCAATGGTAAAGCAACCCAGCCACAGTTTCTTGTTAGCAGGGTACATCATGACCATCTCGCCGACTTTAACGCCACAGTTATCTTGGACAACACGTTTGGAACCCATGATGCGCAGGATGTCTTTAACCCTTGCACCACCCTCACCGGTGGCCTTACCACGGTTGTACGCGCCTTCGATCGCCGTGTTGATGTAGTCCACCATGTGACGTGGGTCCCAACCTTTGGTCAATGGATCAACCAATGGCACCCAGGTATTGGTTTCAGAGTTATACTCGATACCAAACATAATGAACATACGTTTACGACAGTTACTGACGTAGCTCTTGTCGATGTAGAACGTAGCTGACTCACCTTTCATCTGGATTTCATAATCCAGGTTAACACACTGCTCAACGATGTCGTTAAACACCAGAGGATCAGACAGGCGGTCTTTGTTCTCTTTCAACAGGCGGTTCTTGAGATCCACCACTTCTTTACTGACAGTCAGCGCATCCTTAGACCCACACTTCACGATCGCGTAGAGAATGCCTTCTAGGAAGTTAGCGTTCTTGGAGATCTTCAGTACGTCACGTACCGGCGCCTTACCTTCGGGAACCGTTTCCCCTTCGGCTGGGTCATCCACCATGATGTCAGCAATAAAGTCACGGATCAGGCCAGGAGTGAGTTCACGGTTCTGATAAGGAATGACTTCACCCACGGCTTCCCAGAACATCACTACGTTAAACAGGAAGATACCAAAGGTCGTGGTCATCGCTTCGCCACGTAATGCGGCGTGGAAGTCCCCTGGCATATCGATAGTGTCTGCCATGGTAAACACAGGCTCTAACACATCACCTTCTAACGTATGCTCCACACCTTCGTGGTCATGGAACTTAAAGGTTTCCCCCTCAATCCACACCGCATAGGGCCACTTAGATAAAATCGCCTTGGACTCTGCATCTTCGAACCCAATGGTACAAACTGACAGCATCCACTCTTTACGTTTATACGCACGGTGAGCGAACGCGGCTTTTAAGAATTCAAACTTAGTCACGTTTAGTTCCCCGCAGGTAAGTTCAGCGATTTGACAATAGACTCAATACGAATTAACGCAGTGAGGTCATCAAGACGCCCGTCGAAGTAATTCAACAACGCTTCCTTTATACGGTCGTCATTGAGTTCACTAATCATATACAAGGAAATAACGTTGCGTCCGTATTCGATGTAACTTTCCAATGTATCCTGTTCCAGCAACACCCGAAGTTCATGCGCAAAGAAATTCAGGTAGTTTTCTACCGGTGAACCCAAGCCACCACCGTTACGGACGTGCTGATAACCCAGTGAACCGTCCAGAACATCTTTAGCTCCCACAACACGCTTGATAATGTTGTCAGGTGGAATGTCCTGGTTGTCATGACCGGTCAAGGAGGCACAGATAGTATCCAGGGTCACTTCAGACACATCATCCAGTACACACTCCAGTTCAGAGATGTCTGGCTCTTCCGTATCCGTCATGGCTTTGGTGAATGCATGGATGAAACGGTACTTGGGGTGAACGTCAGTGGCCTGCAGCTGTGGATAGACAGTTGACATGCTGTCTTCAATTAACGTGACCACGAAAAAGAAGTCGGCAATGTCACACAGTAAATCAAGGTGGTCAAGTTCTAAATAATCATTATTTAGCGTAATGCCCATCTTATTGATTATGTCCCTTATGTTGTCGTAAATAATTTTACGTAAGGCCATACTGCGCATATTCGAATCAAGTTGCTCATCAACGACCAGCTCGATGATTTGTGTGCTCACCAAAGATTCAGGAAACGCACGGAAGACAATAGCGAGTCCTTTTTCAAAGAGTTCTACGTGCGGCTCGGGAATAGTTTCCATGAACTCGTTCCAAACGTTACCGCAATGATCGATAACCAAATCTCTGTTTATCAGAATGGTATTGTTCACCATTGTCATACAGTTAACCTTTTTATTTAAAGAGAGTCATAACATGACCCAGAAATTAAGTGATAAAATTCATGCGGATCGTTTGAAGAAACGTGCAGCCCGCGACGCAAAACGCAACAAGCCAAAGAAAGTGGCTGGTCACGCCCGTGTTCGCCAAGAACGTGTTGAGCGTTACACCAACAATGCCATCGCAGGTCTGCTGGCGCGCGGTCAGGCTGTAAACGGTCGTGAACTGGCTATCGGCGACGTTATGCAGATGATTAACCACACCATTGAAACCAATGCGGGCGTTGGGTCTGTTGTTGAAACGCTGGAGATCCTGGAGCGCGAAGGCAAGCTCGTTATCTCTGAAGAACTCCGCACCACCATCGATGCGTTCGATCACGATGTGGTTCGCTTTAATGAGAACGCCGAAATCATCAACATCGCACTGCAAGGTGAAACCAACCTGCTGGGCGTGCCGCCTGAACTGCTGATGGATACCGGTTTCCGTTCTGACAGACTGGTCACTGAACTGTGTCCTAAAATCATGGCTGACGCAAGCGAGTTCACCGCGCCAGTTGAAACCTACCTGAAAGAACATTATCCGAACCAGAACTACCGCCAGATTATGTTCAACATCGCACTGACCCGCTTAGCGCGCATTGCGCCGAAGTATGCCACTGCGCGTAATGCTGAAGCAGAAGAAGTCATCTGTGAAGATGAGGCTGCTGATATCAACCATACTCTCGATAATCGTGAGGAAGTATAATGTCTGACGAATTAGATCAAAAGATTGCTGCCGCTGCGGCCGCCGCGCAACCTGTGGATCAGACCCCGGTTCAAAAGAAACCGGTTACGCACCAGGACATCCAAACCGCAGAGAACACCGTTGCGTTTGATATCCTCCCCCCGCGTTCTCAGGTCACAGGTCAGTTTGATAAAAATGCCCCAGGCACCGTTTACATCAACGGCTTTATCGGTCTGAACAAAGACTCGTATGATCGTGTGTCAAATGAACAGGAACTCTGGCAGAACTACATCGCTGCTCAGCAGATGGGCATGATGTCGGACAAAGAGCTGCAGAAAGAAGGCGTAAGTCGTTCACAGATTGCTGCTCAGCTGGCCGTGTGGGAAGAGTACGTCGCCAAGAACATGCCGGATGTTGATATCGCTGTAGTGAACGAGCGTCAGCGTACCATCTTTGCATTCATCACCAACCTGGCGGACCCACTGCTGTTGCATTACCCTATCACGCGTGAAAAGGGTTTGACCAACGTCATGCAGCGCACCTCCTCGCTGGCCACCGGCGGTCTTAACGGTTTAGTGCCAAGCCGTGATCGCGGTAAGTTCAGCCTGAGTGATTACATGCGTCGTACTGCACTGTCAGTAAGCAACGACCCGTACAACTATGACCTGCTGCTGCGCAACTCTTTCCTGGCGTTCCGCTTTGCTAAACCTGACCGTCTGGAAGCGGGTGAGCTGATTGCTAACGTTGCGAAAGCCGTGCGTGGTCACGTTCGTACGGTTTCTCAGAACCTGCCTGCTCTGGCTAACATTGCGGCGATTCGTGAAGTCTGGAAGTTCATTTGTAAGAAGATCATTATGTGTTCTACCAAAGACACCAATGACTTCGATGAGCTGGCGGATATCATTCGTATCACTGACATCAACGTCATGGGCGCTGCCCTGCTTGAGCTGTTCTATCCTCAGGGTGTGAACTTCAACCTGCACTGCCTGGCGAAAGACAGCTGTAACTGGTCAAGCCAGGACGTTATCGATCCAAGCCTGCTGACTATTGATCGTAAGTGGCTGGATACCGCAGAAGAAGCGGCTGCGCTGGCGAACATGAACAACTTCTCTCGCAAGTATTCTCGCGAAGAGTCGCTGGCGTTCATCGACAACACCAACTACCAGCACGATATCGAGCCGGTGTGGAACGAGCAGAAAACTGCCTGCTTTATCCTGGGTGTGCCGTCACTGACCGAAAGCTTTGAAGCGGAAGAGTTCTTTGCCAACATTGTGCAGAAAGAACTGAACACCATTCGCGAAACCTCAATGACGGAAGAAGAATATGTCAACCGTCGTGAAGAGTTCCTGAATGGCCTGGTCGGTACTGACTACCTGCATTACATCGCTGAATACCGCATCATGCCGCCGGCGGGTACTGACGGTGAACCGGTGATCCTTCGTCGTCGTGAAGAAGATCCAACTGAGTTCAACAAAGGTATCCTCAAGATCATCATGGAAAACGACGTGATGGCAACGAACCTGGTAGCGGCTGTGATCAAGCACTATCCGTTCATGAGCCGTACCTTTGTGGGTCTGGCAAACTATGCATGTGAAAACTGCAAAGGTCAGAGCGATGCCTATGAAGACCTGGGCTACACGCCTATCAACATCGTGTCGGCGTTTTTTACCCTAGCCAACCTGATGTATACTGGACGGTCGAAGGTTGGCGAGAATGCAAGGCAAGAAGCCCTCTCGGGACTTTCTCGATAGAGAATGACCAATACCGATCGCTTGTGAATAACCTGTTGGGTAAGGACACCCGGCACGTTTCACGGGATAGGATGATTTTCCATTCGCGTCTTTTATATCAGGTGCGGATGGGATACGTGGATTTAGAACACCCGCGTGCTCATCAATCCATTGCCTACAACGTTGAGGAACATCTGTACGACCATGATTTGTCTGTCCGCTCTATTGGACGTGGTTATGCCATGCGACGACTCAAGGACCAGATGCCTCTCGAGCTTTACCTTCATTTACCCATTGACCACTCTGAGATGTTAATCGAAGGGATGTTGATGGGTGAAGAAGAACGTGCCAACATGGAGAAGCTAGCAGCAGAACGTGCCGCTAGTGAAGAAGAGACACGTAAAGCAAAAGCCGCCCAAGGTTTTAACGACATTCATGAAAACAACAATCAGTGAGGGCTTCGGCCTTCATTGATTTTATGTCACGTTTCCCCCTATCGAGGTTTATATGAAGAGCGATGCTTACAACGCACCGGAAATCGAAGAGCTGGTAGTTGCACAGCCCGTCGAAACCCCAAAAGTGCAAGAGCCAATTACCATCAAGGCCATTGCCGCAGAAGTTGAACAAACCAGTAACGAGAAGTTCTGGCGTAATGAAGTGGATATCTATTTCCGCTACCTGAACGGTGAACGTGGTTACAGCAAAGACGCTGATCGTTTAACCAACAACATCGGCTTTATGCAGCGTACCGGCACCATGCTGAGCTACGACTACAAGGAGTTCGAAGATTGTATCCTGTATCTGATTCAGAAACTGCGTAACAATCCCAAGGCTTCTGCTGATGGTCGCTTCTTCCGCTTCCTGGAAGGCTGTGAGATCACCTATTCTCATACCGCCATGGCACAGTACCGTTTACTGATGAGCTGGTGTATCCGTGTTGCAGGCTCCTGGCCGACGCGTGTTAAACTGGCCAAAGGTACCGACATCGAAACAATGATCGTGGGTATGCGTACCGAAGCCAAAGATAACCTGAACCTGTTTGTCCGTAAGATGGCGAACTTTGCTATTCAGTAACTGACGTGCATAAACACTACCTCTACCCGCAAGGGTAGAGGTAGGTATGTCTTTCTTTTTTATTCTACTTCTACATCTTCATCGGTTAATGACTGCATGAACTTCGGCATCAACTCCTGCTGAACCATGATCTCTTCAAACTTCTCAATCACGGTGTCATAGCTTGGGAAGTTAAACAGTTCTTCGCACAGCATGACCGCATTGGCTTCTGGACTACTTGCATAGTTCACGGCGATCTCACGCTGCTTCAACGGATCCTTGCCTTGAATTCGCACTACCTCAATCTGTGTGGTGTAGTTCGATACGTTCTCTGTTACCGTTGCGTAAGGATATGCCCCGGCTACGTCAACGTCCGATACCGCAGAACGACCATTACTGTAAACATCGTACAGACCATCAAACAGAATATAACCTTTACTGGCGTTCTTCTCAGTTTCCAGCAAGGCAATCCAGTCACCCAAGGTTGGCAACATGTCTGCGAACTCACTCTTACCACCGCCGGCACAACCCCATACATAACCGTTGTCACGTGCAATATAAGCAAGTGCATCGGAGATGATACGTGGCTGACTTGGATAGTTGAAGTACTCAGATGCTTTGGTCAACAGTGGGAAGGACATCGACAGATCCAGTGTCTTGTCGTTCAGGTCTTCAATGACCCAGTTATCCTTGATGTTGTACATGGAGTAGATGAACTTGTGGTTCTTCTGCATGTGACGGTGCCAGTCCGCTTTACCTTCAATGAGGTGACTGCCTTCATCAGTATAAAGCTTACCATCCACCCCTTCACGCTTCGCACAGTCATTCAACGCGTAAGAGTCCAACTTGCCACTTGGTGCGCGCTTAATCGCATAGAAGCTCATGAAGTCAAGCCACTGCCATTTCGCCATACAACGAATCGTTGGGAACTTCTCTTGCGGTTCTAACGGAGACTTGTCGCCATTCTCCTTGATCTTGTGTGTACGACCACGATCCAGACGATAGTGAGTAAACTCATCAGGAATACTTGGGTCACAGTAGATACGTTCCAGAGGACGACTGTCTGCGTTCAAGCCCTGTTCGTTTTTCTCCATATCGTAAGTTGCGTTCCATGAAGCCACTAAATCAGGACTCCACATATGGAAACGCTTTACGCAGTTCTCAACAACTTGACCTGGTGTATCAAAAATCTCGTACTCAAAGACCGTGATGCCGCGATTACGCTTCTCTTCAGCAAACCGTTTCTCTTCTTCTTCAGCCAGACCTTTTAAGATCTCGTCATCAGACAACCCATCCCACCAACTACGAACAGTGGCAAAGTAAACCTTGTCACGCATGGTCACAGACGCCATCATGACCGGCTCACCTTTCTTGGTCATGTCGGTTTCAACGTCGTAGGCCGCGACGGTAAAACGTTCGGTCTGTTGGTACTCTTCATACTTATCAAAGAAACGCTGCTTGATAAACACCGGTGCTGATTGGTCACAACCAAAGACATACGGGTTACTTAATACCTGACGCAAGTTGGCTTTTGGATCAGGAGAACCGTGTAAGACCTTGGTGATCATGTAAGCTAATTTGGCGGTGTTACTTTTAAACTGTTTGCACTTCTTGGCTTCAATATAGTCTTTCTGCTGTTTAAACTTCCGGTGCTCCGGTTTAACAATCCAGAAGGGTTGCTGGAAATTCTTCATTAAAGTGTAATCTTCACTACGACTACCGTCCGCGTGTACGTTGGTTATTTTAATTGCGGTTAGGTCGTCGAAGCGCTCGGCTTTACTAAAACCTTGGTGAACGTGTTTACAAACACGCCCCACGATAGGCGATTTAACGGTATCTGCCATTTATTATAGCCTCGACATTTTATGTTCAATTCAAACTATGTAATATCCTTCTCAGTAATAAAATAAGGAACCTCTCCATGTTCGGTATCGATTTTTTACGACAGGGGAAATTGTCGGGGTTAGAGTTCATGGACTTCGTGACCAACAATTTCGCCGATGAATTAACTGCTGCCATTGAACCCCACGTAACGATCAATCGTGCCGAAGAAACCGTGTTAAACGGTTCTGTGAAGGAAGCTATCCTGCCGGTCATTGAAAAGTACACTGGGTTCAAAAACATCACTGTGGAAATGATGGACTTCGCCAACTTCATGGTGGATGTCGGTTATCTCTCTCCAGGCAATATTTTGAACATCAAAGGTATTGAAGATTGGTTTGATGTTACTGACAGCACATTGAGTCAGTGGTACAGCAAGAACAAAGGCAAGATGTTTAAAGGTACTATTGACTACCGCACCGGTAAAGTCGGTGGCGCTTATGCTGAACTGCCTATCAAGCTCTACCTGGGCCGTCCAGTGGGTGACATCTTTAAACGCAGTGAAGTCAAGAAGCTGAACATCAGCGTAGCGACCATGATTGCGGCGTGTATTGCGCATGAGATGGGACATTGTTTCTCTGCTTGCTCTACGGTAGATACCACAGCTAACGATAACTTCGTGATCCGTGGCGCGCTGGCAACCCTGGGTGCAGCCAACACCAAAGAGAAACGTGTCGCGGTTATCCGCAATGCGGCTGTGCTGTTGGGCGGGGACATCAATACCCGTGACAACGTGGAGGCCATGGTAGAAGACGAAGACCGTGTTAACGATATCGTCATCTATTTCAACGCGCTGATCTCTCGCCGCAACACCCGTCGTGCATTAAGCCTGGGTGTAGACCAGATGTCTTCTGAAGTACTGGCCGACATGTACGCGATTCGCATGGGCTTTGATCGTGGCATTACTGCAACACTCAAGATCTTTGCTGCGGGTCGTGTAGGTAACATTGCACAATCCACCGGTGTGATGTCTCTGCTGGTTGCAATAGCCTTTATTCAGTTCGCTCCTATTGCGCCTCTGTTGTACTTGGGGATCATTGCCGCGGGCTTCCTGGTTAGTTTTGTTTTCGTCTACGGAGCGATGTCTTACTCTGGCGATTACAACAGTCCGTTCCGTCGTTTTGAAGATGCTGTGCGTCAGCTGATTGCCAAGCTCAAGACCATGGAGTTAACGGGTAAAGAGCGTTTGGAAATTGCAGAACGCGCTGCTGCACTGCTTAAACAGTGTGAAGAGCTTCGCCCGATTATTGCCGGTACCGTACTGGACCGTGCACTGGGTCGTTTGATTCAGGGTTCTGATTTCAAATACCAGGAGTTCGAACACTTCTCACAGGTTATTGCCAACAATGAGTTGGAAATCCTGAACGTCAAAATTGCCAACTTATCCGCATAAGGAACCGTTATGTCACACTTAGATCATGTCGTCCGCGTTAAACAGAAACTCGCTGAGTTGGGTGTAACGTGTCCTTTCAAACAGCGCGACCTTATTGATATCGCCTATAAGGATGCGTTGGTGGCTCATCACTTTACCGTGAACCCAACCTTTACCCTGACTGATAAAGAGCGTGATTGCTATCGTCAGCAGATCGACCGCTGGAATGCCGTGTCACCGATCGGTTATGACGCCATCTACTCCGGTGTAATCTCTACGCTGAACCTGCTGTACGCCAGCCTGTCTACCACGGGTCGTACCACACAACCCCTGCTGGTGTTGGATGTAGAAGGTGGGCCGGTACTGAGCGAAGAGCAGAGCTACCGTGACCTCGTGGCTTACCTGCGTCAAGAGGTGAAAAAAGCCCATGAATAATACGGTTACCGTTGAGGGTCTGGGAAAGTCGGACCCCATTGACACCATCCGCTTTGATGAGGTTGATGAAGCCAGCATTGACATGACCGAGATCATTGACTACGACAAGCAGTTAAAGGTCCACAAGATCGTGTCGGGTGTAGAGAGCTTTGTTAGCACAGGTAAGCTGGATGCAACCACTGCCCTGTACATGGGTGTTGCAACTCGCTCAACCAAGATGGATCCACTGGGTTCGGCTTACAACGCTCGCTTTGGCGGTGAAGGTTTCTTCCAAACCACCATGAAGGCGCTGGAAAATGGCATCCTGGCCGTGATTCGTTTTATCAAGAAGATCGCCCTGTGGGTCGTTGATAAGATTCAGATTCTGTTTGGTCTGAAACCAAGTGACCGTCAAGCTGCCGCGGTGAAAGAGAAGATGCCGGAAATCAAGCAACAGATCGGTGCCTATCTCCTGGCCATGGGTTTCCCTGCACATCTGGTGGATCTTGAGAAGTTCCTGGAAGACATGCCTGATGGTCGCTACAACAAATCTCTGAAGTTCATGAGCACCAAACTGGTGAGCAAAGAACACTACCTGGAAAACTTCACGCAGATTCCAGGTCTGATTCAGGGTGTGTGTGCGGCTATCGCCAAAGGCACCAAGAAAGCCAAGCTGGCCAAGAAGCGCTTCTCTGAAAACCTGCAGTTCATTGTTCGCAAGAGCAAAGAGCCGGGGTTCGATTTCGATTATCAGGGCGGCGTTCTACGCGAAGACATGATGGAAGTGATCCGTGCACTGAACTACAGCGAGATTACTCCGGGCTTGTCTAAGCTGCTGGGCGTGGTGATGCAGCAGACCTACAGTGAAGATGACTTTGCCAAACATTCTATTGAGATTGCGCAACAGATCACGGCATCGATCACAACTGCACAGCAGGCTGCTGATGTTCCGTTCCTGAAGAAGGTCGATCAGATTCTCGCTAAGACCACTATCGAGAACTTTGAACACTTGGCTGGCCAGAAGAAAGACATGCATGAAACGATGCGTGAACTGTTTAACTTCACCAGTGCTGATGAACTGTCCCAGATTACCATGCTGAGCAACCTCACTGGTGATGGTCGCTACCTTGGCTTCTATCAGCAGATGGCAGGTGCGGTTAACGTCTATACCAACTTCTCAAAAGTCACTGTGGAAATCCTGCGTCTTGCTGGTACCACCTTCAGTGACCTGGGCAACTGGTATGCCAAAGCCAATGCGTTTATGCTGGCAGCGGTAGCTAACGACGTTCAGACCGTGGGCAAGATGATGCTGGAAGCACAGCAGCGTGCTATGCGTGAAGGTCGTCCATTTACCGTGGACATGTACCCGAACGGCGTACCAAAGCTGGTAGCAGTAACTGAAGCCGAAGCACAGACCGTGATGGAGAAAGCTGCTGATATCTCCGACCTGGTTATCGAAAACAACCTGCTTAACATCCGTACCGCGGTAAACAACTTCGGTAAAGATGCGGGCCTGGGCAAGCTCTTGTAAGGACGCGCTCACCATGATTGTCAACCTCGAAAATATCCAGACGTTAACGGATGACCTCGAAAACACCCTGACCCGTACCCTGGGTTTTGAACTGCCCGCAGAATTGAGTTTTGAAGAAGCCATGCAGTTAGTGAGCACGATTCAGGACCCACTGCGTACACAGATCAAAGAACGCCTCACCACACGAACGTATGCCATTGACAGCAGTGACCTGCGTTGGACTATCCTGAACATCGTGGTGCGTTTCGGTGTGCGTTTCGGTGGCATGCGTGCGGTTGGGGAAGAAGTGTGTCAGGAGTTCTACGACGCATTATCTCAAACTGCTGACCGTGTGTTTGAGATGCTGCAGAACCCGGGCCGTGTTCCACCTACTCGTTATGGTTACTTGAAAAGTATCGTGGCGGGATTTGTGTGTGGCTTCCGTGACTACGACTGCAACCGCATCAAGTTTGTCAACAAGCAGAACTTCATTGTATTAGACGACGAGCAAGCCAGCCGTTACTACGGACCCAGCGGTGAGTTCTCGGGTATCAGTGAAGTGATCACGAATGTGGCAAAAGAGTACTGCCTCACCGTGAACAATGCGTACAGTGGTTTACCGCGTCTGGTTGATCGCATGGCGTGGGTGGGAAACAAAGAGGACCTTCGGGATCTCAAAGTTCACCTGCAACAGCGTTTGTACCTGATTCGTGTATTCAACGAACTGTTAGACGACTTTTAATAAATAAACTACTACGCCCTAGGGCGTAGTAGTTTACCGTTATAGGCTGGTTACATCGTGTTGTAAGAAGTCGACCTTGACATCTTCCTGGACGCTTGGCAATTTGTTATCGCCCAACACCAGTTTCTTGCGTACGCTGAACCCACTGAGTTCATCCACGGCTGAGATTACATCCACAGTGCTGTCACCGCTTACTGCATTGATCTTGACATCCACGACATCAGACGGCAAGTTTTCCATCAACGCTTTCACCAGAGAAGACACACCCACGGTAATGTTACCAAACAAGAAGGTATTCAGTACTTTCGGCGTGTTGTTCTTCAGTGAGGCTTTCAGGTTAGTGTTCTGATAGCCAGAGCGAGTCAGGTAGTAGGTAACCTCAAACGACAGGTCCTGACGCAGCACAGAGTAGTAGTTAGAGTTCACTACCACTTTACGCCAACCCAGCTTGCTCTTCGGCTGATAGAGTAAACGGGTCTTGTCAATGATCTGCTGACTGAACAGGTCCAGGTCAAGACTGATGGTATCCGCCAACATGTCTTTTACCGTTTGTGCAAACGTCAAGTCATACTGATCTTTACTCAGCTGATAGACACCGTCAAAGCCCACGAAGTCCCAATGGTAGTTGAGTTCACGTGGCGCCAACTGCACGTAGTTACCTTGCGCATCCTTGACCCAATCTCCCTTGCGGTGTTTATAGATTGGACCGCCCGCATCAGTGAGCATGGCTTCACCTTTGGCGTGCTTCAGGATAGGTAGGTTATCGGGACCCAACACCATCTGTCCGTCTTTCTCTTCGTACACGTTGTCTTCATACACATCCGGGACGTTGAAGTCATACTGCTGATACTGACCTTCTCCTACCAGAGGACGAATACGGTTGTACAGACGATCCAGACGTTTACCCAACGTTAGCTCAACATCAGTCATGATGATAGCTTGCATTGGATCCGGGAACAGTGAGTGATCGATCATGCTGTCTGAACTGATCACTGTTTGCCACGTACCTACACGACGCAGGATAATAAAGGAAACATCCAGGTCCAGTGCAATTGGGGTATCGGGTTGAACTTTGCCATACTGACTGAAGTTAGTGATGTGGAGCTGATCACCTTCATCCACGTCCAGGTTACTTTCCAGACGGAAACGATAGACACGCTCACCTTCTTTGGTTTTGTAGGCGAGTTCGCCGCGCAGGTTAGCCGGCTCATTACTGCCCGACACCATAACGCTTAACTGCATGCCGACCTGTTCATCTGTCAACAACTTATAGCTCTGACCCGAACTGGTTTGCGCCATGATGGTGTAACCGTTGTTCTCATACTCTACCGTCACCGCATCGATACCGGTTTCAATTCCCAGGTTGGTGTTCTCTTCCTGGAAGCTTTGAATCCCAAACTTCGGTTTATCCAGATAGTACATGCGGATAGCCGCCTGGTTCTGGGTAGTATCAAACACATAGTGGAACGGTAGGTAAGCCAGACTGGTGCTTTCCATGTAGGCGATTAACGCGTTATTGGTCATCGCCGCAATATCACGACGCTGTGCAGCAGTCACAATCTGAGGGACCTGCGAAGTCACGTCAAACATGGTACCCGCCGGCACCGTAACACGCGCACCGTTATCAATGGCAACACCGGTGTTAACCAAGCCCCGGGCAGAGATCAGGTTAGTCCCCACAAAACAGTTGACTCCAGAATAGAAGTCTTTGTTGGTTTGCAGTGGCAGTTCTTTGGTTAAGGAGAACAAGCGAGACGTAACAAAGTCGATGCTCTTCACCGCCGAGTAACCGTAATCTTCAACAGAGCCGATCAGGTTGTTTTCTGTGATAGGCAAACTACGCAGACGACGACCGTTCACCACACCGTACTTGATCTTACTGAACGAGGTTGGAATAGTGCCGCCAGAGATAGGCGTGTCAAACTTCCACAACACACCACCCATATTCGTCAAAAAGTCAGAATACTGGTTCAGCTCGTTGTTGTTGTAGCGGTAGTCACGGTAAGCCGGGATGTAGTCAGACAGCTCGTTACCGATGAAGTCCTTGTCCACGGTACCTTTAGTGGTATAAACGTACAGCGACACCGTCCCTACGCCTAAACCGTTCTCGATATAGATGTCGGGAATGGCAAAGGAGAAAGCACTGTTAGAGGTGTCCAGGTCAATGGTCATGGTCACCGAGCCGGGATCAAACACCGCCTTGTCGTACGCTACCTGGATCTCACGCTTCACACCGTCAGACTGCGTGATGTAGGCGCGGATGCCGTACAGGTAATCAGAGTATGCGCGTGTACCCGAACAACCCGCTGCTGTGGTCGACGGAATACTGGCATCAAAGCTACAGGCGAGTTGACGAACCGGAACTTCAATAACCAGATACTCTTTGCTATTGATCGTGCGGACCTTACGCTTTAACACGTTACTGGTGATGGCATTGAACGGGTTATTGGTGGTTGAGTCATACACCACCTGCACGCCAGTGCGTTCGTTGTAACGGATCTCGATGCCGTTTTCGATCGCAAAGGTATAACCTGCCACATCCACTTCGGTGTCTTTCGGGATCAACAGTTTCTGATAACTCAGGTTCACCCCATTAACCGTACTGGTAGCGGTAGGGGCAAAAGCCTTGAGGTTATCCATGGAGATGATCAAGTTCATACGGCTAGCGGCAGGTGTACCAAACAAACCGTAATACTCGATGTCATTCATGTTACGCGACAGGTCAGCAATCGAGGTTGCATGTGCCGGGAACACTTGACTGATCGCATCACTCAGCGAACTCAGGAACCCAAATCCCACCCCGATGGTTAAGTCAGCACAGAACACCACGGGATGCGTGCCTGAGTTGATGTTGACCTTTTGATCGAACCAGGCTTTTTGAAGGCTGTCCACGACGTAGTTCAAACCACGAATCGGGTTAGCAGCCAACTTGGTGGTTGGTGTTATTTCAATGCTCATCGTTTCACCCAATATTCCAGCGTCATCTTATCCAGATTGATATACGGATAGACACGCTCATTGTTATTGCCATAATACTGATCGAATTCCAGCATGCGGTATTTGGTATTACGGATCTCATCACGCATGTCATTATTAAAGTATTCCGTGGTGGCATTAAACATGCGCGCCACAGTAACGTTACCATAACGGAAAGCGATCGCATCAAAGTTGATGTCGAATTCATCTTGACCTTGACCACGCAGGGAGTTAGTCGTGCGGTCAATTGCTGAAAAAGCCCCTGACGGATACGTCGTCGGCACACAGCTGGCGTTACAGAAGATCCACTCAATGTTCCGCATGTTGCGGTTCAGGATAATGTGGTAGATGCGACAGTCATAATCCTGGTAGCTTTGCTTTAATGCCTCAGGGTACGGCTCCAACCCGTGGTCACCCAACGTCACTTCATTTATATAGTTCAGCCAGGTTTCAAAGATATAAGGAAGGAACTTAGGCTGGGACATATGGAAGCTTTGACGCATGGGATAAGCGCCATTGTGCTGCAAGATCCCACTGATCCAACGATAGACTTCTTGACGGAAACCCGGTGAACTGGTGGAGACATTCAGGGAGAGATCTGGAAAGCCGTTGCTGGTTTTACAGTAGTTCGTCAGCGGTGTCATCCAGGCAGTGAGAGGATCCAGGAAAGAGACAGCCCCGCTATTTGCAGCTCCCCATTGTTTATCAAGCAACCCTCGCACATAGCTCATCACGCTATTGGGACGACTCCGATAGAACGGGAATAAGCCAGGGTATCGTGAGACGTTCTCATCTGAGAGGTTTAAAAGAGGGCGCGATACAAAAGGCAATCCTATGGCATCGTCGGCTATGGGGATGAATTGGTGTCCTGGACCAATGATTCTCAGGCCGGACAATGATTTAATTACCGGACTCTGTACTCCAGGTCCACCTTGTTCCGAAAAAGCATAATCCAGCATTGACGTTATTTGGTCTGGCGGAATTGCGGATTGCGTTTTCGACTGTTCTACATTTTGTTTTAAAATTTCGGGACGAGCTAGACCCGGTGTTTTCAATAACCCGGCCAGATCGTTTATATCAAATTTTTCACTCATAATTTAGCCATAAGAGGTTAGTATGATAGGGTCTATTATCGGCGTTAGTCGATTGCTGCTTGACACAGCAAAAATGATTTTTCCTGAGAATGGAGAAGTTGCCGCAGCTTCCAACGTAGCGGATAAGGCCGGCAATACATACAATTTGCTGACCAAGCACAGTGTTGTGCAAAGCGGCAATCGCACTTTAGTAGCACCGATTGTAGGTGTGGACAAGACGATTGTACACGCTAGCTACATGCAAGCCGTGATGCAAGTTGTTATGGCGCGCGACATGCACGCTGTCCTGGCACACATTTCTATCAAGAACGCAGAACGCATGGGCATCAAAATCGATGAGATCATCGGTGGTGTTCAACCGCGTCGTGCAGGTTTAGTTTCTCTGGCTGGCTGTGAAGCAATGAACGGCAACGGACCTGCACCTGGTAAGTTTAATAAAGGTGGCAACGATGGCTCCGAAGGAACCGAAGTGGGCAATAGCAGCGATACTGTTACTATTGGTGGCAAGTCTTATTCAGACATCACAGAGTACACTCCACTCGCAATTGGACGCGTTGTCGTCGCCACGGCACATGGCCCAAATGGCGGAAAGGTAGAGCTTCCTCTGACCTTCCGTGAGATCCCAATGCCAATGAACCCAGCGCAGCTGCTGAACGTGTTCCAGGCGGCGAAATCTGAAGACGGCTTCTTTGCTCGTCTGAACATGTGGCAGGCTGGTGAAATTACAGGTCCGCAGTTCTTCTCTGGTAGCGATGTCAACAAAGAGAAGTTCAACATCAAGAACAAAGATACCACCGGTTACTTTGAAGAGATGGCGAAACGCGAGCGCATCAACAAGGCGCAGGCAATCCGTACCGGCGTTGTATCCATGAACACTATGGCGAACACCTTTATCATGAGTTCCGACACTGCCAAGCAGATCGAACTGACTATCGGTAAACGTTTCTCCAACGGTCGTAACCTGGATGCCATCTTCCGTGCTGTGGATGCTTCTCGTATCGTTATCTGCGATGAGCGTAACGGTGTGTTTGAATTCCTCACCAATGGCGACAGCCTGGTTGAAACCTTCACGCTGAAAGAACTCGAAACCAAAGCCAAGAAAGCTGATGGCGCCGATTCTCTGGAAGCACTGGCCCGTATTCTGGCAGGGAAATAATTATGTCTGATATTAGCGCATACGCCTCCAGCGTAAAAAACGTCAGCCGCAAGAACATCTTAACGCTGATCTCTACCATTGACGTGACTGCACACGATCTCATCGATCATGCTAACCGTCTGGAGAGCGCAGGCCTTACGTTAAGCAATGAGAGCGGCGCTTGGGCGGTTACCAAGTCTATCTCTGGCAACGTAGCCAAAACGGTTCCACAGTTCAACGCAGGCACGCCTACGCTGTCTATCGTGAAAACTGTCGCCGAAGTGATCACTCACCTTACCGACTACCTGAAGAAACAAGTAGCGGGTTATAAGGAAGAGCTGTGGTCAGGCGAAACCATGACTGTGCGTCAGGTCTATCTGCTGTCTACCGTTGAACAGCTGGACTTCTGGACCCGTTATGCCACCAAGCTGCTGGACGTTCTGCTGAGCATGTCTTCAGAAACCGGCTTCGTTCTGGATAAGTATCTGACCAAGAACGAACTGATGTTCCTGAACGGCTCCTCGCTGTACTTCAGCAACATCACTGCTTCTCTGCTGAAAGGCAAGACTGTGCTGATGAAAGAGATCGACGCGATCCCTGAAATCGATGCAGACGATCAGTCAAGCATGGAGATCATGCAGGGGCTGGGCGGTAAGAAGCCAGAGATGGCACGCGGTTTCGGTATTCATTATCTGAACCCGAAATACTGGTACGACAGCCTGATGCGTGAGATCGACCTCCACCGTATCCGCAATGCCCAAGAGCAAAACGAATACCTGGGGATGAAGATCAATCAGGCAATCAACCAGAAAAACGGCAGTAATGATGCTTCCCTGGATCACCGTATCGAAGTTTATCGCGAGAAGATCGTGAAGAACTCCGGCACGATTAACAAGATCGTTGAAAGTTATCAGTAACCGTTCATCTATTACTGAGGGGTCACACCCTCAGTAATAATGATTTTATGATGATTTTCGACATCCCTCCTTCTTACTGAGGTTATTGCCCTATGAGTACGTTTGTACGCGCTAAAAATGGGTTTGTTAATGGAGCGGTCACCAACGCAGACATTATGGCTGCCAAGGAAGTGGTTCGTGCGTTCTTAAACAGCACAACCCAAGACTACGCCCAGAAAACCAATCCCATCATCTATCAGGAAGTGCTGCGTGCAGCGCGTTGCTTGATCGGTGAAAACTTCCAGGACTTCTTGGAAGCGAACTACAAAAACGGTATCGGTCCGTTGGCTTCGATTGTGAACACCATCGTTCTCTATTTGAATGACAAGTGTTCTGCTCGTGCAATCATGAGCGACATTCGTTGTGCTGAAGAGATCGTCCACCACAACAACAACACCTCTGGCGCCTGGGATCGTCGTTTCATTACCAGCACCCAGAGTTCAGCTCGCTACTCCATGGCGTTGACTGACAACATCTCTAACTTTGATTATTACCGCTTGCTGCGCGGCGTAGGCATGGAAAACATGGCACGCATCCTGCTGGCCCTGCTGGGAGAAACCCGTTATGACAACTGAGCTTGATGAGCAGATGGCGGCGATCTCTGTGGTGAAATCCCTGGAACTGATGGAAACGGTGAAAGACAGTCGTGACCTGAACAACATCACTAACCAAGTGTTGAGTTCCAGTAACCGCGTACAAGAGATCAAGACCCTGCTGGAAAATACCGAGGATCACCAGATCTCTCCGGAAGATGCGATTACGATTGATGGCGAACTCAGCGACCTCAAAGTAGTAGAGATCGACGACGGGCACATTACGTACAACGCACACCGTGTAGCAGGCGCTGAAAGCTTTGGTCGTACCATTCGCCCCAAGGACTATCGTCTGACGCGTATCGCGGCCTGTGAGAGCTTCCTGAGCGATACCCTGGAAACCGCCAAAGTGTTTACCAAACGCCTGGGACAGAACTTCCACGACGCGTATACGCTGGCTGTTGAGGATACCGAGTCTCTGATCACACGCTTCAAGATGATTGATCGTGCGTTGAAAGACATGGGTGACTTCAAAGACGGTCTGGAGCAGTTCAACCTCAGTGCACGTCTGTTCAACCTGTTAAAGGTTCAGGGACAGGTAAAGGAAGACTGGCAGAATCAGATTACTAATCTGTTCAAGACCACTTCTGCATTGACCAACAACTACTACGACTACTCAGAAAAAGAGCTGACGCAGATCATGGCGTTCTTCTCTCGCTTTGAAGGCGTAAGCTCCGACGAGGAAGCCACACAGATCCTGATGCAGGTTGGACCTCTGCTGAACGTTCCTGCGTTCCGTGAGTGTAAGATCGATATCTCGGATAAGAATGTGCCTTGGCTGCGCCAGTTGCGTTCTGTGGAGCTTATGGGCGGTCGTTACCTGATTGATACGCGCTGGAAGGACCCAATCAAAGTCAAAGATGTGAAAACCATTGATGACTGGTTTGATTCTCGCGTGCAGGATCTGGGTGTGCGTTTCAATAAGCGCGAGTCAGCTAACTTCATCGACCAGGAACAGCTGATCAATACCTTTGGTGCTGCCACCATTCGCCACATCTGTCAGATCTCTATTCAGATTCTGGAGAACTGGCTGAAGATCTGTAACAAGGCGATCAAGCACCGTATCTCTGAGCGTGACTACGAGATCGTGGGAAGCAACCTGACCAAGATGCCGATCAATGAATCGAACAAGCATCGTGTAATGGCCATGTACTCCATGATTGTGCGCAAGAACCAGCAAGACCTGTTGGATCTCAATGCGGACTTCACGCGTTACCTGGTGATCACCCTGAACGCCATTGCCAGCCTGTGCAATGACTCTATTAACTTTGCCAAATCGGTGAGCTAATGTCTGAGCTTAGAGAGTTGTACGTTGATTGCCGTGTTCATCATGTCGACTTGCTAGACTCAATGTCTACGCTCCAGGCGGTGGTCAAGTTAAATAACCGTGCGGGTAATGAAGATTTCGCGGAATCCATGAAGTCACTGGGGGCAGGTGCGCTGTCAGTGGCGAAGTGGGCAGGTGGTCATACTCTGGATCTGCTGGACAAAGGCATTAAAACTGCGGGAGCACAGCTCACCAAAACCTTTGACAGCAACAAGTCTCTGATTGGCAAGATTCCTAATGCTATGAAAGATGATGAAAACCACGCCTTTACTTTCTCGGGTCCATTGGTCGGTGCATTGACCAGTACGGGACAGTGGAGCGATTTCGGTTCTGATCTGGATGAGTTGATCAAAACGCTGGAAGGGTTCCAGAAACACGCGCATGACGTTAAAGATCATTTGAGTCGTGAACTGGTGGTAGCTCGCAAGTTAAAGAGTGTCAAGACCACCAACGATGTCATGAACGTTGTGCGTGAGTTCGAGGGACTTCATTATCCCGAATACAAACTTCCTCACAAGAACGGCGAGTGGATGGTTTCAGAGGTCTTACCGGGTGGCAGGGTCATCAAGTGTAAGTTCAAGGACAATGATGTAGTCTATTCTATGTCTGGAGACAAGCCAGCTGGTGAATCTCATACCCTCGAAGCATCCAAGTCTGATCTTCAGTCGGTCCTGGCAAAAGTTGCCAAGCTCAATGATCTGCATCTGCAGGTTAAAGGATCTTATGCTGATTATCTTGATTTCGTTAAAAGCTGGTCTTCTGTTGTAGAAGAAGCTAGCAAAGGTTTAAGTGAAACAACTAACGTAGGTTCTCAGATTATCTCTGAAGCCGAGTCCATCTTAAAAGGTAATGCTCACGCATTAGCATTTTATAGTGGTTTCACTCCACGCGTGGTGAGCTACGTCGATAAATACATCCAAGACGTCTTAGGTGTCTTATCGAAAGTTATTTAATTAAATAAACTTTTACTTAAGTAAAAAATCTCCAAGGAGTTTTACACATGTTTAATCCATCACTGTATGCGGGTACCGAAGATCTGGACCTGAACGAAGAAGGTTCTCAGGGTACTCTGGATCAGGTAGCAGAAACCGTTTCTGAAATTCGCGCTGAAGTTGCTGAAGCCAACGCCGAAATCCAGGAGCAGGGCGAAGTTCTGGAAGAAGTCTCTGAGCAGGTTTGTGACATCCAGGAAGCGACTGAAGAAGTTCAGGACCTGGTTGAAGGTATGGAGTCAATGCTGGCTTCTGGTAACTTCGACGGCCGTGCGTTCGCTTCTCTGTACAACCAAGCGTTCAAAATCACCGACAAACGTCTGGGCGGCGCTCCGGAAACTGCTGCTCCGCGTATGGGCGCAGAAGATCTGTACGACGTCTCTACCGCTTCTTCTCTGGCGCGTGACGGTATGGAAGGCTTCATGGATAAAGTGAAAGGCGCTGGTGCTGCTGTTATCGCTTTCATCAAGAAGATCTTCAACACCGTTGTGAACTTCTTCATCGGCCTGTTCAACAAGAACAAAGCCATGAAACGTCGCATCGAAGGTCTGAACGCTGATCTGAGCAAAGACGGCCTGAAGCTGAAAGAGAAAGTCAAACTGGGCGGCTGGAACGGCTACATCGATTACGAAGCCAAAGGTCTGAACGGTAAAGTTGTTGAGCTGGCAGAAGTGTCTGCACCACTGGGCGCATACGCCAACCTGCTGGACGGTGAAATCACCCTGGCTGAATTCGGTACCGCGTACAAAGCGCTGGTTTCTGGTCTGAAATCTAAAATTGCTGGCGCTGGCGCAAGCAAAGAAGAGAAAGGCCAACTGGTTGCACAGATCGCTGGCATCCGCGTTGTTCTGCACACTGGCGAAGGCGAAGCGTCTGACCTGAAGAAAGCTGGCGCCCTGGCTCGCGCTCTGAGCATGAAGACTGTTAAAGCTGATAACTTCAGCAAACTGACTTCTGGCGAAGTAGCTCCGAAAGTCACCAGCGCTGCTGCTCTGAAATCTCAGCTGAACATCGTTAGCAATGCTATCGGTAAACTGGAAAGCGGTAAAATCGACCAGAAATTCGCTGCTGCTAAGCGTGACAAACTGATCGGCTACATCAATGCTTCTGCAAGCAAAGATGACAAAGAAACTGGTGACAAAGTTGCGCTGGTTAAAGCTGTTGCTGCATCTTCTGCTGCGCTGACTCGTTCTGCGACTTCTCTGGCGTCTAACGTCCTGGAAGCTCTGATCGACGGCGTTGCTGCGCACATCTAAGCTGTGCCATCTGCGCAGGTCCCATTGACTGCGCTTTGAAAAAAGATACTAACCCGGGGCAACCCGGGTTAGTATTGACTTCGAGGTTTTTTATTTATGACTTCTATTTTTAAAGACTTTGATAAAGGTACTCAAAGCCAAGCGATTACACGTTATGTGAACACGCCAACGGTGGAGTTACTCTATCAAACCGACAAGAAGGCCGTAGATGCTTTCCTGGACGGTGACAATAAGGCGGTCAAGGACAAAGCCGACGAGATCGAAAAGAAGCCCGAGGAAGAGCGTACAGGCACAGAACAACTGTATCTGCGTGTTGCCTCTATCATTCCTAATGCTCCCGCAGAAGTAAACGGCAGCGAAGGCCTTTTCGGCACGGTATGGTCATTGATCAAACGTTTCCTCAGCATGATTGGTAACTTCTTTAAATGGCTGGCGGAAACCTTCTTTGGTTTTGGTAAACGTTCTAAGACAGACTTCAACAAGCTACAGGGTAAGGTAAAGGCCGGAGAGATCAATTACGATACCGAATTGAAATACCCCGCCAATGCCAAAGCATTAATCGACAGCAAACGCTTTAAGTCTTTCCCTGCTAACCTGGACTGGCTGGCTAAAGAACTGGATAACCTGGTAAGCCGCACTGATGGCGCTATCAAGACCTTTACGGCTGCTAAAGACCTCTTTGCCAAGGTGCAAGATAAAAAGGTCACCATGGCGGACATAGAGCGTTTTGGTGGTGCAGTAGCGACACACTTAGGTGGGAAGCTGGGCGGGAGTGAGTTCCGCGTGGTGGGCGCACAGTGGGCAACTGTAACGAAAGACAAAGATGGTGCAATTCTCTTTGTTATCTCTCCCCTGAAACAAACCGACGTAAAAGCCGATGACACGTTCACTGTATCTGAAGGTAAGTTCGACGGATTAGTGGATAAGTTGGAAAAGACCTCCAACAACCTGGTGCGACTGGCTGAGATCTCCAAGAGTGAAGGAACACTGTTCAATGTCAAGATCAAGACAGAGAAAGATCTCCAGGGCATGGGCAAGGGCGAGGCGTACGCAATGGCTGCATCATTCCGTAGCTTGGTCAACTACATTGCCTTTATCAAGCACGTCATGACAGCTATCCAACAGGCTGACACGGCGGCACACGACATCATGGGGAAAGCGTTTAAATGAAAATTATCCGCGTAACTCCTGGGCAGTTTGCTCGCTGTGTGTTGAAAGCCAGTAATGAGAAAAGCTTTGTAGCGCCAACGCTGCATAACCTCACTGCTGACAACTATGCGGTGGTGGACACCGCGTGCCGCTCTCGCTTTATTCGTGGTGACAAGATCGACCTGAGTTTCCTGTCAACCTTACCGATTGACATCAGTTATCTGCACGGCAGCATCACGGAAGATGTTACGTTAGAAGAACTCGGCGATACGGTGTTTGAAGATGACTCAGTGTTGGTCGCTGATCAGAACGACATCCTGGTTAATGATAACCTGCTGGATACTTTTGATACGCTGATGAGCGTGTTGGGCATGCCCATGGTAACCAGTTCAGAAGTGACATTATCCAAGCTCGATAACCAGTTACACGTCGAATTTACCGATTGTCCGTACTTCAAAGGTGCGTTTTCGGTGTCTTGCTAATTTTATGTTTATACCCCACCTATTAACTTTCACATGGAAAAAAAGATCATGCAAGACGACGTTATCGACCTGGTACTCGACGAAACTCCAGCCGACCTCGATGAGAGCCACGAATCCCTGATTATTCAGGGTAGCATCGATGCCATTGAAGGCACCGAAAGCTATGCGGTTAAATACCTGGCGGGTGCAATGTGTGGCGCAGACATGCTGCCTCCTAGCGCTATCCACGGTAATGAATCCGTGTGGAACTCTGTAAAGGCCAGCTTTGCGAAGTCTGTCACTTACATCAAAAATGTCTTCAAGGGCATGTGGGGCTTCTTCTTCGGTAAAGATGCTGAAACGAAGGATGAAGAGAAAGACGGTGAGATTGAGAAAGAAAAAGGTATCCTGGCTAAACTGCCTTCTACCTCTGAACTGACTCAGGCTGCCCGTGGCGCTATCGACGCTGCTGCTGCTAAAGCGGCTGCTGCCGGCGCAAGCATTAAAGCGAAAGTTAACCAGGGTGTGCAGACTGCCAAGATTCTGGCTGAAGATCTTCAGCTGAAAGAAAAGCTGGACGGCGCACTGGAGAAAATGGCAGAGATCACCAACCGTGGTGTTGAAGTTGCCAAGAAACAAGGTCGCGGTATTGCGCTGGCTGTGTCTATCAAGGCGCAACTGTGGGCGATGTACTTCCGTGACTTCCGTGGTCTGATGTCGTCTCAGGTCAAGTCACTGGCGTCTAAAACTCTGGCTGAAATCGAGAAGCTGGAAAGCAAGGTTAAAGCTGCCGGTGAAAATGCATCTGCTGAAATCAAAGAGAAGTTGGCTTCTCTGAAAGAGGTGATGAAGTCTTACACCTTGATCCAGCAAATGAAATCGTCTTTCCGTTCATTCGTGACCGGTGTTGTGGATAAACTCACTCCGAGCTATTTCGCAAAAAAGGCGTAATGCCTGGGCTGGATTACGATACGTCGCGTATTGCTGTAGAACGTAATTACAGCACAGGTGGGGGTTATCGTCGTAAGCTCCGTTAAACTACCGGCTACAGGGGCAACCCTGTAGTTTGGTATTCTGTGTGAATTGTTTTTTAACTGCAAAACGAACTTAATGTCAATACTGGTGGAGGCCGGGGGATGGAAGGGGTTACTATATTTAAATTACTTAACTTAGTAATAAGTTTAAATGATGATGAGAGAGCTATTATTGCTACCAACGACATGTTTAATAATGTTCGTGAAGTAATCAGTAAAGATGCCTCCTTCATTAACGTTGAAGATGTGAAAGCTTGTAAACAACAACTCACTTCTTTAATCCTTATCACTGCTGATAATGCATTGGATTACCTCAATGGATTAGAGCACACCAACAAGGGTATGAGTAATTACCTGAGAAATATCGTTGAGACGAGAAAGGTAATTGATCCACTTAAAGCATCGGCTACTCTCTGTGCACTGGGTAATGCGGACTTGACCTACACTGAACGTGAGGGACTGGACTGCCTGAAAAGTGTATTAGCAGAAACCAAAGAGATGTATTGCCTATTTGTCGCAGAAGACAAAGACTACCCCTCACTGAATGAAGCCGCTGATCGTCTGGTATTCCTGACCGTATTAGCGCAGATTGTCTGTACCTTTATGGTATCGAAGTATGGCAGTGAAGTCGGTATCGGTGAACACTTTGGCTGTAACGTTAAACAGGTCGCGACTGATCTCTCTGACAAAGACACTGATCATTCAGAAAGCTTTGAAGAAGAAGCCGTTGATGGACTCGAGCAATTCAGTCATCTCGCCGTCCTGCTGCAAGGGCTTGAAGAATTTCATGCAGCAGACGGGGTAGCCACTCAACAGTCTTACGCCCAGCGTTACCTAGTGGGTGTAATGATCAGTCAGGGTCATCTTCCTGCCGACATCGGTGGTAATGAAGGTGCGGTGTGGGACAAGGTTAAAGCCGCCATGCTGAAAGCCTTCCAGGTAGTGAAAGACGGGCTGGTTGCTATCAAAGAAAACTACTTCGATAAGTCACTGCAGGAAATGGCCGACGATATCAAAGAAGCAGCAGATGCCAACAAGAAAGCGCTGGCTGCTGTGGAACAGAAAGACGCAGTATTAACCGACAGCGCCAAAGCGGGTATCGAACGCTTGGCAGCTGCGACGGGCAATGACGGCGTTAAGTCTGCGGTAGGAAACCTCTCCAACGTCAGTTCCGCTCCTGGTGTTATCGATAAACTCATGAGTGAATTCACCACGGTGTTTAACGAAGGCCAGGCATTGGAGAAAACCTTTAACGAGGTCGACTCTGATATCAAAGCCCTGGAAAGCAGCATCTCCAGCGATACCCCTGCAGACGGGGACAAGGAAGCCATCAGCGTCAAGAAGGCAGCCATCAACGAGAAATCCAAGGAAGCGCGTGCGAAGTTCGATGATCTCAAGAAACAGTTAGCGGCTCAGCGTAAGACAGCGGGTGCTATTGCCAAAGCGATCAAGGGCATCACACCAAGCATCTTTTATGCGGAGAAGAAAGAAGGTGGCAACGATGAGTAATATCACGCCAGAGAACATCGACAAACTTAATGCGCGTCTGGGAGGTAAAGTCAGTGAGTACTTTACTGCGGGCGGGGATGAGACATCGGTGAGCTTTGTTAATAGCAAGGGCATTTCAACCGTTGCTATTGTGAAGAAGATGGACCTTACCGTACAGTTCCAGTTATCCCTGCCTACCATCAAGGTCGACAAGGACTTCACGGTTTCTCAGGTTATCGCGGCTTTCTCCAAGCAGTTTGGTTTGGGTCTGGTAGAAGGTGTGGATTATGCGGCGTCTCAGGACAAAGTACAGTTAACGGCGAACATGCTGGGATCGGTACCGTTGCGCATCCTGGATAACTCTTTCCTGTACAAGGGAACGGTGAATATCCGCATCACCACAGAGACAGGTGGAAAGTTGTTGGACAGTATGGCGACCGTAGCCAAGACCTTCCAGTTAATCTTCTTCCAGGGCATCTTAAGCATCTCTAAACCCTTCTCCTGCGCGAGCAAAGCCTTTAACGGTAACCAACTCTCACCTGAGTTAGTTGAAGCCGTTAAAACGCGTCTGAAGACGTCTGACTACGTGACACAGGATAATCTGAACATCCTGCGTAACGCTACCGTGTTTCGTTTCCAGGCGTACAAGCAGAAAGATGGCACTGCGGTAATTCGCGTCTACCTTCGTGATGCTAACCGTAACCTGCTCGCTATTCCGGTAACCCCGCAAGACGATAAAGACCGTCCGTTCTAAACATAACCGAGCTTAGTGGGGTAACACCCACTAAGTCAGGTAAATTTTATGTTTAATTTCAAAAGGAACAAACCGCTATGGGTGCCACACAAACCACCTTTGCCGGATCCATAGAAACTTATCGTTCTATTACGCGACCGGTTATTTACGATTCCATTATCTCCGTACTTAAGTATTTTGGCTTAGACGGTGCAAAGAACGTTTACTTCAATGGTGAAGCAGAGATCACCAAACTCATTGGCAGTGACTTCGGTAACGATCAGAGTCAAACACTGTATACCGACGGAATCTTTCGTAACAAGGTTTATGCCGTTGCCGCAATAGAACCCTCTGAGTTTAACAACGGTTACCACAACCAGCGCCGTGACGCCACAGAGATGCCGTTCTGGCTGGATAAAAGCATTGGCATGTACTTCACGCCAGAGTTTGCAGGTCGTACCGTGACTGTTGAACTGAACTCGCACTTTACATCCCGTATCGCTGCACAAGAGTTCGTGAACAAAATCAACTATACTACCAGTCAGATGTTGACCATGATGACGTTTGACGGTGAAGGACACCTGCCACTTAATGACGGTATCCTGGAGTTGATGAGTGACGTGCATGCCCTGCTGGTTACCAACAAGATCCGTGCCGATCAATTTCCACAGTACTTGGTAGAGAAAAAGCTGCGTGACTTCACTATCATTAATAACGTAGCGGGCAATAACTCTACGTTGGTCTACCCGATTAAACTGCGTGATATGCAGATCGAGTTTGAAGAACCGCAAGTGCGTTTAGCCCAGAAAGGCCAGACCATGGGCAAATACGAAGTCGGTGTTGCCTACAAGTTCTTCTACAACGAGTTTATCGGTTGGCGTATTACCTACCCGCTTCAGGTACACCAGGATGAAATTCCCTCTAAGTGGGTGGTAACGAATCGCGATCTGTATAACCAATCCGTTCCTTATCACGGCGCAGCTAACCCAGAGTACGTGGCGGGTGTGCGCATGCTGTCTAACATGGGACTGACGCAGGCACCTTATTACCTGGTGCTGCCACATCACGACAACTGGGAACGCGAGCACAAGGCCAAGCTCAATCAGTTGATTCAAGTGCGGTTACGTGTCGATGACGTTAAAGGTGAACAGCTACTGTGTAACCTGTTTGAAATCCCTGAGTTCCAGTGGGATGACGACGCCAAGGCTTATCTGCTTCGTCGACATGACAAAGTCTTTACCCGGCATGAAACCCCGATTCACTTCGAGGTCTATTCTGACGATCTTCAGGTAGAGCCAAACCAGTTGCGCATGGATGAAGTCGGCAACATCTTTATCAAACGTGAGCCTACAGTCACTCGTCTCCAGCACCTCATTATCAACATCGACTACGCGGTGGAAGATTATTCCACGGGCTATTGGGAAGATGCCAGAGAAAACGGGGGAGGTCTACTTCCTAATATCTACCCATGGTGGGATTGGGATGATTTGCCGGATAACTGGCAAGAAACGATCCCTGACGGATTACCCATTGACGGTAAGCGGAGTTGGAATAACTACGAGATGGAACTGGGGCTCATTGTCAAGAACATCAAAACGTTTAGGAGTTAATCATGGCGTTAAGTATCACCCCGGTAGGACAAGCACCAAGTCCACCGCCCGAAGCCCCCAAGATCTATTCTGAGGCGTATAAACACAGCATCGTAGAGAGTGTCTACCAGAACGAAGGTTCGTACCTCTCTATGGTCCCTGGCACGCCTGTACTGGTTGAGTACCACCGCCAGGCGCAGAAGCAGAACGAAGAGCTGCACGCCTTTCAGCCTGGTTCTGGCACCTATCAAAGTCATACCCGTATCAAAGATGTTATCCTGAAGTTCAAGGATGAAGGTTTCTCTTTTGACGAAATGACAGCCGTTGCGGGCAAGACCGGGACGGCTTACGCTTTCTTTGGTCTAGTCCCCCTAGTCGGCGATTTCTTTATTGCTGATATCGGCGATGGTAACGCAGGCTGGTTCACGGTAACTAAACTGTCGTTCTCTGAATTCACGGCGAACAAGGTTTACACCATTGAGTGGGTGCTGGAAGGTATCTTAACCGAACCCGTATGGAAAGAGATGGAGTCCATGATCGTTGAGGAGTTGGTGTATTCACGTGACCAACATCTGAACGGTGGCACACCTATCATTTCAAGCGGGGAGTTCGATCTCAAGAAAAAGGTATGGAGCTGGTATCCCACTATCGTGCATTACGTGTACGAGGAGTTCTACTGGGAAACCGAACGTACCTTGGCACTGGTTATCGATAAGCGTTATTACTACGACCCGTACCTCACCAAGGCTTTCTTGCAGGTTGCTCGTCCTGAATCTCTGGGAACGTATCCTCGCTTGACGACCCTGTCTCTGGAGTACGGCGGTAACACCGGGGCAACACACGGGGTCTACAATATCTGGGATGTGCTGTTCCGCAACGACTGGAATACCCTGCGCCGTTGTAAGAACACCGCGGCTATCGTGGATATTAAACGCCTGTTCCCAACCCGCACATACAACAACATCCGCTCCAGCGCGTTTGACGGTGTGGTGGTGACAAACCCCGAAGATTATGCTGATATGTCTTCCTGGGTCAGCTGGCAGGATCTGGTCCCGACCTACAACCCGTTACCGAACATCCCTATGGTGTACCTGTTTAGCGAAGGCTTCTACAAGGGCAATCCAGAGGGTGAGTTCGAACATCTGGTAGTAGACGTGCTTAAGAACGATATCGTTGATCTGAAGCGCATACACGCGTTCCTGGAGACGTATTGGGACTTGCCTAAGCAGATGCAACTCTACTATGCACCTATCCTATTGTTAATGATTTTCAAATCACGCAAGATGGGTAAAGTGTTATGATAGAAGTCGAACGCTACCGAGCGATACGTAACCGGGCAATTACTTTGCACGCGGTTATCACCAAACGTCAATACCCGTTCTGGGTATTTCCCAGCCACACCATGACCACCGATCAAATCCGTGACCGTGTTGCTTATCAATCACAGGACACCATTGCGGACAGTGATGCCTACGCCCGACCGGTAAAGCGCGGCGTAACAATCGAGAAAGCCATCAAGCTCCTGGAAAACGTGACAGACGATCAACCCCTCAAGGTGGATCAGCCTAACAAAAACGTTATCGAGATTGTGGAAACGATTCAGGAGTACAATGCGCTGTGGTATGAACTGTATTTAACCAACTCAAACTACGGCAGCATTAACCCAGAAGAGATCCGCTACCTGGAGCAACTGGCTTACTACATGTTTGATGATTACGCCAAGATCAAACTGTACCTCGATCAGCGCAAGCACCGCGATGATTACCGTCAACGTCCTACGCAGGACAATGGACTGTTGGGACTGGTTGGGTTATTCCAGCTCGATCATGCAACGGGTAGACATCAGCGCCCTGAGTTCATCTCTTATTACGACATGCTGACATCGAAAGTGTTGCCAAACATCGGCCACATTCCAAACGATGCATACAACATCCCGGCACGTACCAACGTTGACTCGTTACTGCGTCAAGAGGAAGCCCGTAAAGAGTTCGGGGTCTGGGGGTCGTAAGTGGAAATCTCAAAACCGCTACAAAACTTAATCAAGCAGGCACAGACGGTTTCTACCGCAGGTACAACGCGGTACTTCCGTTTAAGCGCCACGCTGATTACGCCTACGCAACACATCCCGGTGTACTTGATCAGTCACTATGACCGTAACTCTCTGTTTGCTTCATCACGTGCAGACGATTACCGTATAACGTGTCAGATTCAGCCGGGGCTTTATCTCAAGCAGGTACTGCCTTTCTCTGATAACCTGAAAATAGAAATCATTGAACGGCAGGGGATAAAGCAAGTTGCTAAAACGTTTCGTTGTATCCCCCTCACCAACAACGATCCCGAGATGTCGGGTAACAACACCAAAGTCAGTAACCTGGAAAACTTTGACAACCTGAATATCATTACGGTGAACCTTCAGCTGTTTGAGTTAGGCTTTGCAATCTTGCGCAACAGCTTCGTGAGTGATTCGGTGTTCTTCCTGGCACGCACGGATGATGCCTTAAAGCATGCGTTGATCACGGATGGGGAACAAGTGGGGTTAGCAGGCGCGGATGCCTGGCGCGGTATTGACATGCCTCTGGTGGGTGATAATCCCAAGGTGTACAAACACATCGAGATTCCAGACGGGACGCGTTTAATGGATCTCCCGACCTACTTGCAGACAGATGACAAATACGGCATCTACTCTACAGGTATTGCGGCGTTCTACCGCAAAGGGATGTTCTACGTGTTCCCGCCTTTCTTGATGGGGCGTTACAAGACGGCCAGGCAAGTTCTGGATATCTTCCGCTTCCCTGAGGATGCAACACCAACGTTGGAAACCACTTGGTATACCAACAACAAGACGGTTACCGTATTGTCTACAGGTCACTCCAAGCACCAGAGTACCGTGGACATTAACCGGCAGAACAAAGGGGTAGGTAAACGTATTATCAACCCTGATGCACTCTCTGGTAAGGCCGGTAACTTCTACGCCAAGGGCAAGGCAATCACAACGCGCTCTGACTCTCTCAGTGAATACCAGACGGCCGAACGTGGTTCAGGTGAACAGATCTCTGTCTATGACCGTAACCCCGCAGAGAACATCTACAAGGGGCTCTCTGAAACGTCGTACAATGATGGTGAACTCATCAGTATTCCGTGGGACCAGTGTAACAGTGATTTGATCTATCCTGGCATGCCGTGCAAGTATTACTTCACACAAGCTAACGATGTGTTAGTAGAAGTGGAGGGCGTAGTGTTAGGCGTACTGACGCAAGCTGTTCAGAACGATTCCCAACCTGACTCTGTATTCCGTGAACGCTGTACCATACTGGTGTTCTTGGTTTATGAAGGACTGGATACATAACTCACTACTCTACTCCCACCAGGGAGTAGAGTAGCTTATGCTTATTTGGCTTATGCCGCTATGTCGAAGTCATCTTCTCCCGGTACTGAATCACCAAAGTCATTAAGACGATGAGTAATCTTCTTACGACACATCGGTTTGCCTTCGATATCATGAACCAGACCAAGTACAGGATCCAGATCGTAAATACCGAATGAGAACGCAGGGTCACCCGCATCACCACGAATCTTACCGATTGCGTAAGTGAAGTAGTTACCTGTTGAGGTCTTGGCAACGTGAATGGTAATTTCCGCATCCACTTCGTTCGTTAACTTAGTGGAGGTTTCTGTCATCGACTTACCTGCTACCATCTGAGCAAAGTAAATCTCACTGTCATCATCCGATTCCCTCAGCAATCGTTTTGCGTCCGGGTTAAGCTGATGTGGTGTATTGAAACAAATACCACGAGCAGAAGTAAACGCGCGCGCCTTACGCAGCAAGATTTGTAGTCGGTCAGATTTGCTGTCACCCACGATACCGTCGAGTTCCATCATCGCCAAGTAGTCGTAGACATACATGATGATTTCGTGACCGCGCATTTCAAGCTTGCGAATACGTGCACAGAAGTTAGCGTAGTTATCTTTGTTCGGCTCAATCTGGTTAAAGATGAAGTACCAGCCGTTTTCGATAAACGCTTCGGTGATAGTTTTGTAGATCTCTTCTGATGTGACTTCTTCAAACGGTCGCAGCTTACCAGTCTTCGCCACACAGATGAGTTTGTACATGCGGTTAAGAATAAGTTCGATACCGTCTTCTGCTGAATCCAAGACGATGGTCGGAATCTTACTCTTGTTACGCAGCATCGGTGTTGCTTTATTATACAGGCCAGTGGATGCAATCGCGTGACCCATCATGAGAGACTTACCACGGTTTGTCAGGGCGTTCCACAAATAAGTCTTGCCGCGACGTAAACCTTGGTCAGGACCCAAGCCTCTGTTAATTCCCTGGATACCTAACTTGATGATACCATCACCGTTCTGCTCACGCTGAGCACGCTCAATGATTTCAATGAAGGGGTCTTTGTCATCAGAGGAAACTGAATCAACCACTTCACTTTGTTTCTCTTCGTTATACGCCTGGTTGATCTTGCCCTGAATGACGTCCATGAATTCCACCCAGTCGTTCTTTTGGAACTGGCGGAGTTCTTTAAAGTGGAAGTCCTTGATTTTCTTTTTCAGCGCATCATTGATTTTGGAAGTTTCTTGTTCTTTCTTTATTTCGTCGATGTGCTTGTAGATGATCTGACGCGTACGCTCAGTTGTTGGATAATCCTCTAACCCAACTTCCATCAGATCTTTCAGCTCAGGCGCTTCTTTAACAAACGAATATACCCGCTGCATAAGCATTGATTTTATGATCGCTTCATCGTCCGGTTGTTCTAAGATCCAGTCGATGGTCGAGCGAATTGCGCTGTCGATCTTGCGATCTTGGACAAACACATCCGTGTTGGGGGTTTTTAACGTTCCGAGAACATCGGTCAACTCATTTAACAATCCGCGGTCTTTTAACTTCTTTGCATGATAAAAGCAAGTGAGGACTTTTACCAACATTAACAGATGACCCATATTAACTCCGGTGACAACATGAAATTTATTTTAAAGAACGTGAACGAGAAAACCGACTTCTGGGTCCTTACCTCGGACATGGTCAGTCTTATCGAAAAAAATGGTATAAAATATTCCGAGCTTTCCGAGCTGGGGAAAAAGTTGAATAAATTAACATTTGATGAGGTGGGTAGTTTCTTTTTACTCCAGGAGCTTGTCTTAAAACGTCTGGGTAAACCGGAAGTTGACTATCCTATTGAGACGTCAAATGCAACACAGACCGCGCTCTTGAAAGAGGTTATCACTACACGTGATGATATCAAGCAGTATTTTATTGAACTATTGCAGCGCCACAACACATACTTCTATCGTCGCGCTGAAGGCGGCCTTGCTCTGATGATCGCTGACAGAGGTTGTGTGCAATCTGATTACCCTAACTGGACACTGCTTAAAGCAGACCGTTTGGCTATGGCTCTCATGGATACTTTATATGAGAACTTTGGTTATCAGGATCTTCACTTTAATGCAGTAATCCAGTCTGGTTTGAACGAGTTCACCCTCTCGAACGCATTCTATGCACTGGAACAAGAGCCTTGACGTAGACTATAGCTATCACTGTTATATTTTATGCGCAAGCGAGTTAACAAATATATTTGTTTATTTCATGTCTTAACTGAAACAGAAGGATTTATACGATGGCTTTTAAAGACGTCAAAGCTGGAGTTCGCAACACCGGCAACCTTATTAATCAGGCAATCGCCCTGACCAAAAACACAAGCTTCGCCGCGCTGAGCGGATGCGAGTCTTTCGACGATGCCAAGACCCAACTCGGTCAGATCTTCAACGGCGAAGGCAACAGCACCTTTCAGAAAGGCATGGTAGCAACTCTGTCCCAGGGCGGCTTCGACGCGGCTAAAGCAGCGATCGGTCGTACTGACGTTGACAAAATCGCGGCAAGCACCTATACTCAGGACGTGCTGAACGACATCTCTCGTCGTCAGGGTCTTGAATCTTTCACCCTGGCACAGTTCCCGGGCCAGAGCATGGAAACCAAAGCGGTTAACATCGTTCTGAACACCCAGACTCGCCTGCAGACCAAAGCTGCTGAAGAGCTGTACAAAACCATCTCCGTGCGTTACGAAGATGAAGGTGTGAAACTGACTGTTCGTGCGGCTGGCGTAGGTTCTTACGTTTCCGGTGCTTCTGCATGGGAAAGCATGACCGAACTGACTCCGATCTTCGGTATCCTGCGTAACGGTGATATCTTCCGTGACGACGTTCTGCGCGTATGGCCGGTTCTGCCTGCTGACGAGAACGACGAAAACGCACAGCTGTTCATCGACGCAGACATCAAAGCGCCGGTTGACCAAGCTTACCCTACTGGTGATGCATATGGTCGTCAAGAGCACCTGACTCAGATGCTGGCTGTCCCAGGCGTTGTTAACAACCTGCTGGGCCTCTGCACCGCTCCTGGTCAGCGTCCATGGACTGATACTGATGATATCGAATCAGCATCTATCCGTATTCTGGAACTGGGCTTCACCGGTAAACTGAACGGCACTGCCATCCAGGCATTCGTTCCTACCGAGTCAATGACCAACATCAACATGTCTCCGACCTCTGTTGGCCAGAACTCGAACGACCGTGATCTCGACATCACTCTGCGTCATCTGCCAGTAACTGCGCTGGTTGGCGGCGACAACAAACCGCTCGACGTTAAAACCGTCTTCAAAGCGTACTACGACAAAGGCTTCGAGCCGAACCTGTCTGTGCGTATGACTGCGCGTTACAACCGTCAGAGCTACCGCCTGGAGCTGACCACTGGTACTGTTACCATTGAGTCACTGACCGATCTGAACGACGGTAACAAGCGCGTAACTCACAGCGGCGCAACTGCTGAGCAGAAAGCTCTGCTGCAGGGTCTGAAAGGTGGTGTGGTTAACGCCGCAACTCCAAGCATGAACCTGACCAACGCCTCAAACGGCAACTTCGGTTACCGTCTGGAAGTGTTTGACACCAGCAAAGAACTGACCACTCGTCGTCAGGATCCGATCTCTGTCAAATACCCAGTGCGTCCTGAAGACGTGAACAAAGAAGCACTGGACGATGCTGTTAGCTACATGGGTGTTACCATCCAGACTAACTGCTCGAAGAAAGCCTTCGAAACCGCGTACAAACATCTGGAATACCTCACCTCTATCGATGGTGCGCCAGTTGTTGATAACGAAAACGGTGGTAACGATCTGCCAGGTCGCATGTACGTTAAAGCGTCTACTGTGCACCGTTCGTTCCGCATTCAGGATCACATCAGTTCTCCTGATAACGTTGACGTGTTCACTAACGTGTGTTCACTGCTGCTGACTGAAATCCAGGACATCACTGCTGCTCTGGCGTTCAAATCTGGTATCGCTGCCATCAACGAGTACTCTGGTATCGCTAAGACCAAATGGTCTGTGATCGTTCACCAGAACCTCGAGCGTTTCCTGATGCGTTCTGGCGACGCGCGTATCACTGCGTCCGAAGACTTCAACATCGTTGCGACCAACTTCGACAGCATGATCGGTAAGATCTTGATCGTTCCTCAGAACGACTCAACTGAAGACCGCATCAACCCGCTGGGTGGTATCGGTGTCAACGTTGCTAAAGAGAACGTTGTACTGCACGGTAACGTGACTCGTGGCAACCAGGACTTCGGTGTCATGATGACCATGCCTTGCTACCTGCACTGGAACCTGAACGTCATCGTTGGATCTCTGATCATCGAAGACGCGAAAGACTTCCTGGGCGATGCTGGCGTGTTCTTCAAACTGGGCGGCGTTAAAGTTAGCTCTGCTCCAGGCACTGCTGTCAACACCACTGGCGGCGCGGCTTCTGATCAACCTACCGAAGTGAAGATCGTCAATGACGCTCAATCTCCGGTGATCACCAAAGACGTCACCCCAGCCTCGGGAAACTGATCATCCTCCCGTCAACCTTTTACGGTGAACTTGATCAGTCGGCTTACCTAGGATGATGGGAGGCCAACCCCAGTTGTAATCTAATAAATACTACTCCCGCCCGGAAGGGTTGGGAGTAGTATTATTTATGTTTGCCATTTATTTTTCAGACCTACATTATTAGACAGTATACACTCAAAATGATCGACGGATCAGAGAAACAAATAAAGGGCCCTGAACATGAGATGTTTTAATTTAGATTACAAGATATTCAATCCTAAGCGCATTCCTCTGCAGATTCGTCACAAGGGGGGAATTAGTTATGAACTCCACGACAACTGGGACGACTCAGGTGAACGTGTTTACATTGAGTTTCGGTTTAACAACGTCAACATCAAAAAACTGCGAGTCAATCCTGATGAGGCATTAACAAATTTCGATCGAGCCGTGATGAAGCAGTTGAAGTCACGTATTGACGATTTGGTTAAGGCACATCCCCACGATGAGTTAATGCTGCAGAACCAAGACATCTTCTTTATTGTTTATATCACCAATAATGAGATCAGTCGGAAGAATGCGGTACACAGTGAGATGTTGGGCTTCACTCTTTACCTGGGCAAGTTCGAGCGTGAAGTACATGCGCTCAATACGCCCAGCGAGGCGTTAGATAACATTGTCGATACAGCCAATGCCGATAACAGTGTCAACGCATCCATTAAGTTAATTGACCCGGAGAACCGTTATGGGAATCTGTGGACAAACGTTTTTGGTCGTGCGGTAAAGGTGGATGCAGTGAGGGTACCAGACCAAACGCCAGGTCTGTACTTGTTTTGTGAGGGCGAGGACGTTGACGGGATTCAGGTTTACTATCCCTTTGACGAGATTGATAATAAAATACTACAGCAATATGGTATATTCATGAGTGAACAAGAGGCACTATTAGGAGGCAACACCGACGAGCTGCTCCGTACTCGCAAGAGTGTGGACAACCTCAAGAAAGAGAATCGTGACCTTATGACAATGTTGGGAACTCAACGTCTTAGCATTGGTGAGCTGATACAAAAAGTGGCAGCCACTACAAATGAAGTTGCCAGACTTAAGGCCGAAGTGATCAAGAAGGATCTTGAGCAGAAGTTCTTCGATAAGTTGGAGAAAAAGAAGCAAGGCATGGACACGTTGGGAGGATACGTTAAGAATGCTTCGATTGTTTGTAGCGCGTTGCTGAGTATTTATAAAACAGTGACATGACACAAATGGAGGGTTGATGCAACCGAAACTGGTAGAGGCAGTTGATGCCACAATGCCGAAGTTCAACAAGTCAATTGTTGAAGGGTTCCATCTCCGAGAGTTTGAGGGCGGATATCGTTATCTTAACTATATCTATCGATTAATCTTTAAAGATGTTGAAAAGAAAGGCGTGATCTTTGAGGGCATCAGTCGCATGAAGCCCAAGGAATATATTGCATTCCTTCGCGGTCGTCAACCCAAGGTTTATGACACGCACAAAGAGAGCTACTACCCTGTCACCATCAATTTCTCCTGGCGCGATCCCAAGACCGGTGAAACTAAACCGTTCCCGCCAATCGTAACGATGCTGTTGTACTGCGATCGTTATGGCGATGTGTGGATCCGCGATAGTCAGTATTCGTTACAAATGGTCATGGCTGAACGTGGCCTGAGCGTAACGAAAGAAAAGTCTATCTTCTTTAAGGTATTGAGCTTCAAGACAAAGATCGGTGCGGAATTCTTCCGTTTTGATAAAGTGCATACGGAGCTGAGCAATCTGCCCCGTTCGACCATTGACTTGAACTTAGCCGCCAACCGTTTCTATAGCCCGAGTGAATCCCGTGCGATTACCAGTAAGAAAACCCCGTTCCCTCTGTTGAGCTGGTATATCTTTGGTAACTTCGGTTTCAGTGAGGCCATGCGTCTTTATGGCGAATGCGAATATGAAATTGGGCCGGTTGAAATATTGACTAAACGTTGTCTTCCAAAAGATCGCTGGGAGATATTTACGCGTAGTGGCAGTTCCAACAACAAGTACCTGGGTGACTTTATCCCGCTGGAGTTGGGCATTGCGTTGCGTAATAAAAACGAGAAGCGCAAAGAGTTATCTAGCATGGGCGTTCAGTATGCTGCCGCACTCTTGTTTGTCATTTCGTGCATGCCGTCTTACTTTGAGATGGATGACATTGACGATAAGAACTATTGGCGTTTACTGATCGGGCGCTGTTCGGTTAAACCGGGTGACCCGAATGATTATGTGCTCCGTCTAATGGACGAGCATTTTGATTCCATGAATGATTTGCTCGAAGAAGATTCCATTCGCAAATTTGCCAGCCAGTCTGTGTACGTGAAAGATATGTTTGAACTCTTCAACTATATCATCGCGAACCGCAGTGAGATCGTGCAGACTACCGATCGTGGCAGCGCTCTTAATAAAGAATTGGCAAGCATGGAGTTTACCTTTGATGGTTTGAGCACACTGGCAAACCAGTTCAAGCACTTCATTAAGAACAACTCTGAACTTAGTTATCAGAAGGTCAAGAACTTCCTCACAAACAGTAGCATTAAGCTTCGTTCAATCGACAATGCGCGTTTGGCAAATATGATCCTGGAACCGACTCCAACGGATAACCCGTTCTCGGAATACATGCTCGGCGTTATGGCGCAGCACAAGGTATTTACGGGTAAAAGGAAACAAGCTTCAGGTGACTTTGACGTGCACGACACGGCTAACCTCACTAATGCGTCAATGGCCTTTGTCTTCAGTTATCAACGTGTAACCAAACCTGATCCAGATGCTAGAGGCTTCTTAGCCCCTTGTGTGTATACCATTAGTGGTAATCTCACTGGCATCCGAGAGGAGCGGCTTCCGTTGGCTGGGGCCACGGAGACGCGTTTGAAGATAAGGGAGTCACGGACGTACACTCAACAGGATTAAAGAATGGCACTCGCACCCCGCTATACAGCATCAGTACAACCAACTTCAGCACCAACTGGGCCGGGAACCCAGGGCGCTAACACGGCTCCAGGGCAACAGGATGCACTGGGTCTGGTAAAACAGTTGGTTCGTCAATCATCACAGGCCGCTAGTTATGATCCTGTGTATAACAACATTTATGAAGACAAAACACTTCAAGAGTTCAAAGAGCAATCTTCAGAAGGCAGTGAAGATCAGATTAACTATTTCCGTCAGCATGCGGCGGCGTGGATAGTTCAGTTTGTTCAAGAAGCGAAGATCTATCGTCATGGGGTGATGTACGCTACCTTCCGTGACATCGTGGAAAACTATCCTTCTATTCGTGCAGTGAACAGTCATGTCAAAGCTGAGTTCATTAAGTTCTTGGTGGGACGTAATGATTTACTGGACGTAGTTGCAATTCGAACCTCGGTGTGGTTTGGCTTTATCATGGCGAAAGTGATTAAAGACGCCAATGGCCAGCCGCCTCGTCAAGCTGTACTGCATTCAGTGCGTACAGCGACCGAGAACATCTTGAATCTTGAAATTGTTACCTGGCTGAATGGGTCTAACAAAGCAGCGGCTTTCTTGTATTCGCCGACGCCTGAGATCCAGGAGCTATTGAGCAAGTTCAACATGCGCAAAGATGCAGCATCAAAGGTATTCCAGTTCTTCGAGGAATCCTCGCCGTATGACGCTGCTAACTTCTCTGGTGAACGCATGAGTGAAGGTAACATTACCAACATTATGCCAGAGGTTGCGCGTGTGGGCATGGATCAACGCCTGCCTGCCAGCAAGAACAACGGTATGACGGACATGACAGGAACTTATGTACCGGATTACCATGATGGCATGGCTGCAGAAGATCGTGAGCTGTTACGGATATCGTTCGATCTGATGCGTAAAAACAATCAGACCCCGGGCTTTACCAATCAGCCACCACCTCGTGCTACACAACGGGACAGTTATGATGATTTGAATATCTACGGAACGAGCGGTCAGCGTTACCGTACGGATATCGAAAACATTGATATCCACAATCGCCACCTGTTTGACCTGCGCAGTTACTTTACAGCAACGGCGTGTGAAAACTGGTGGACAGTAAAAGAGGGAGATTGGACATTCCTCAAACGTGCTATGAAACGTCGTGGCGGTATTCGTGCTGAAGATACAATCGTTAAAGGCTGTATTCGTTTTGTTGAATATGACTTTGACCACGAGAACTCGTTCCCAGGATGGAGAACGCGAGCCATTCGTTTCACCAACCAAGCGGAAAAAGATATGATCTTGTCTGATCCTGCTAAACTGCTGCCTCACCTGGATGTGGATAGTTTCCAGAACAAGGTTGTGGTATTGCCGGTCACCGAAGCCAAAGCGTTCTTTGATGAAGAAGGTCGCAAGCTGGGTGATGATGCGGAAGTGTTTGAAAAGCTGCGTGAACCAGGATTTGAATTCCGTGTTATTGATACTGAAGACAGCATCCGCACCAGTTATACCAAGGACGTGTACGATCGCATGATTGCTTCCGGGACTTCGATTGCTGAAGAAACACAGAAGCCGTTAGCGATGTTGGGTGAGTTCGACATCACCGGCCGGTTCATGTTCGAAGATCGTCAGTCTCGTGATGCAGTCGTGGCCAAGTTCCCAATGGTGTTCCATGGTTACGAAGGCAATGCTGACAATTCTTACTTTGGTATCATCGAATCGATTGCGCGTCAGTTAGGGCGTACACCGATTGATGATGAGAACACGCCGGAAGGCCATCGCTTTGATACATTTGTAAGCGGTCGTCTGACGATGGATCTCAATGACTGGTTGGTAAATGCAGCGGGTTATTCACTTAATCCCAAAGACGGTGAGTCGCTGACTGTGGACAACATTCTGCTCGATTACAACGAGTTGAAGACTGTGTTGTTGCAGACGGATAAAACCGTGTATGACATTTTGAATCAGGTTGGCCCTGACAGTTTGGTTAAGTCTCTTATCGAGATGTTTGATCGTCCTGTTACACCTGCTGAAACAATGTCACCGGTTGATCGCGAAGAGCACGCTATGTCGCTTATTCGCTCTCGCCACTATCGCAGTATTGTGATTCACAACGAACCTGGTCCTAAACCAACCGTTGGTAAACCGATCACTCTGCGTCGCAGTAACAACCCCGAGTTCTTTACTCTAATTGACACCTTGCGTGCTCATGTTCAAGGTAAAGGCCAACAGCTCGAAACACAAAGCATCTTAATGATGTATAAATACACCAATGACCTGTTCATGGTGACGCCGACTGTGTATGATGAAAACGTGTTGACGATCCGTACGGTGAAACCATCGCGCACATTCCTCAGTCCGGCCTTTGGGTAACTCTTAGAAATAACTCCTACTCCTACCCTCGCGGGTAGGAGTAAGGTTGTTTCTATTTTTTTTTGTTTAAATACCAAACGGGTTCTCACCACCTTCTTTAGTATCAGACAGTTTCTTAGCATCTTCGCTAACTTCAGCGTCTGCCTTGTCTTCTGGCTTCACGTCATCAGGATTTTGATTATCGTCTGGCTTCGCTTCATCGTTGTTCTCATCGTCTGGCTTGTTCTCGTCATCCAGATTTTCATCTGTATTTTCAGGGTTCAAGTCATCTGTCTGAGCGCCATCGTCTGGCGGGGTTGCTCCGTCATCTAATGAAGGTTCATTACCATCACCTTCGGCATTGAACGGACCAGGCTGTTGTTCGTTTTCATCCTCAGTACCAGCGATAGTCTGGAATTTCTCCAGAGCTTTCTCAAGCTTCGGCTCCATCGATTTAACAGTCTTGCCACGCTCTTCCAGATCACGCAGGGCGAGGTTACTCAGGAAGCTGTAGAGTTTATTGTTTTGTAGTACAACGCTCTCCACAATGCCTGCCATGCCGCCACCTGATGGATCATCCACTGCATCGTCAAACGGTGAAGGAATGTTGAGGTACTTGTGTGCTTTCTGGTACAGGTAGGCTTTGACCATTGCTTCGATCTGTTCCTTGCTGTACTCACCACCGATGTTCAACGTTTCCAACGCTTTATCGATCAGTGCAGTTTTACCGTTGGCATCCCACCACTGTGTCACCAGTTCGTTAACCGTACTCAGACCTTCCTTGAGCTTCGCCGCCTGTTCCATTACCGCAGGAGCCGGCAGAGAACATTCGATGTTGTTCAGGAAGTCTTCCAGGATAAGTTCAATGGTATCCGCTTCGCTTCCTTTCGGCATCTCGACTTCTTTATTATCAGGAGTCCAGAGCTTTCTTTGGTCGCTGATAGTTTGGATCAGAGACAACAGCAGAGGTTGGTTAACGCGCACGTATTTACGTTCACGCTCCATTACGAAGTCCGCAATTTGTTCTTGCCAGTTCAAGGCCTGGTTGTACACCAGTCGGTGTTCATTCAGCGCTTCAATCTGGAAGTTATTGTTTTCATCCGCAACATCCAACCAGCTACGCGGTAACATGAAGTAGTTGGCGATCTTGTTCAACACTTCGTTACGACTGTCGCTATCTACCTTGCGGAAGTGTTGCTTCTCCTGAGGCTCTACAGAGATGTTTGGAACAGGCAAGTAGGGGTTTTCACCTGCATCCACTTCCAACGTCAAGGAGAGTTCACGGAAGGCATCGACCAGTACCGGAATACTCATCTGGTTTGTGGCCAGCACGTTATAGAAACGCGGGTTAGCACGGAAGAAGACTTCACGAGCCATTGCAATCGTGCGCTCTGGGTTCGGGTCATCTTTGTTCAGCACAATACGCATCTTGTTAGAGCTTTGTGCTGCTTCCATGTTGGCCATGGCGTCTGCCAGATCCATTGCCGCTAAACGCGCAATGTGCATCTTGGCTGATTGAGTCAGTGATTGACCCACACCCAATGCATTGTATTTAAACGCCGCATAGGTCACGCATTCACCTGGTACATACAGAGCACGGATACCTTGACCACGGAACATACGGGCCAGGAAGATCTTGTTGGTTTCCTCATCGAGGTCCACAGAGATCGTACCAGAACGACCGGAGATCACTGACTTCATAAAGGATTCAATAATGATCCCTTTACTGAGTTCAGCAAATTCAGTCATGTCGAAGTCACAGTCTTTACCCTGTTGAATCTGCTTCAGGTTATCGATCAGTGAATTGGTACCGCCCTGCTGGTTCTTGTTACCGATCCCGTCAGAGAGCTTCTTAGAACTCTGGTAATACTGGAAGTCAGTAACGTTGTTCAGGAACTCGCCGGTATCAGGATCAAACAGAATCACGTAGTCTTTCTTCTTACGCACATTTCCGTTGATATGAATAGGAATGATTGCAGCAGAAGGAACGTGCCAGTCAATCGGCGTACCGTAGTTAGCCACACCCAGATCAGTGTCTTGCTTAACAAACTGCATGAACTGATTAGCAGCTCGACGATGTGGGAAGATGTCATGCTGCAAGCTGTTAAGCGTACCCATTGACATGTTCTTAACCGTTGCACGCGGTTTGTCAGGGCGGTTTTCTTTATCGCTGCTCTTCTTGGTTGTCGTCTTGTCACGGTCATCCGGTTTAGCATTAGCATTGCTCAACGTCTGCTGGATAAGAGACGCAAAGTCTTCATTACCCGAATAGAACTTCTCGTTGAACTTCTTCTTCTTTTCAGCCAGCAGGTTAGTTGCCAGCGTAGCCGGGTTATCCGTAAAGGTGATATTGAAAGCAGAACCTTCCAATGGTGTGCCTTTAAGAATGTCGAACTCCGCCTGACTGGATGTTTTCACATTCTGCATGGAACCCATAACAGATTCCAGACCCGCCACGTTAAAGACATCATCGCCTTTATCTTCCGGTGGACGCACGTAGTTGCCCACGTTCATCACACGCATTTTACCGGTTGAGCGGTCAAAGGTGAAGTTACCCTGGGTGGCCTGGTAGGTATGAATTGGCTTCATATCCTCGTTACCAGCACGGTCCACGACTTCCATACCGTTGATTAAATAATCGAGAGAGATACGGCTCAGGGTCAATGTGGCATAGCTACCGGTGTTCCAGAGCATGTCATCGATCTGTTCGCGCAGTTCGTCTTCGATTTTATAGTCGTTTGTAAAGTAATCTTTCCAAACCTTTAATAATGCGGTATGCAACGGCGTATTTTTGTAACGAGATGACCGCGTCGAGTATTCCAGGATATTTTTCTGTTTCCCGTTGGGATACAGCAGTAGCGAAGACCAGATCAATTCAGCACGGTCGATATAGGGCGTAATCGCACGCAAGTCATGCGCGGCATTAATGTTGTTGGCAATGATGTTGCTTATGCGTTCGAGCTTGTGCGGCATGATCGCATTACGCTCATTTCCCGCGGTGAGTTCGTTTGCTTCCGGTGCACGCCCGTTCTTTGGTACAGCATTGCGAAGCGTTGCTGCGACCAGTGGGTTTACCGACTTAACTTTCTCTCGTAAGCGAGAGAGATTCGCAGTCGTACTACCTCTGGTCATATCTCGACTTTGGACCATTATTAGCCTCTTTTTTGGAAACAAAATGAATAGAATAGATCTCGATAATTTCTATTCCGACACTTTCCAACTCACCCGCACAATGGTTGTCAAAATAGAAGCCATTGCGCAGCGCGAGAATGAAGTGTTGGAAAAGGCCGGATACACCGTTCTTAATGACAAGCGCACGTGGCGCTATTACATGAATTTAAACGGAGATTACCACGAGACTGATGAAGTCATGACGGTGATTTCCTTGGACACAGGTGAAGAGATACCCTTTACCAAAGAGACGATGGCTCAGCATCTTCTCACCTACCGTCAGTATCTTAAGGGCGGTGACCTGTACAAGCGTCTTACGGACACCTATGACGGACAGACCGTTTTAATCAACGGCATACTGTTACCGATTACATATGATGTTTCGATCGATGCCCCGAACTATAAGATTCTTCGCTACAATGAGAGTCTTGTCCTGTGGAATGAAGAACAGCTGATTCCTCAGGTCCAACGCTGGATAAACGGTAACGCCCCGGCGATGTTCGAAAACGAATACCACGTCACTGAAGATCTCATGCTTCACCAGATGGTGGTTGAGTTGGGCGCGGCTATTCTTCAGGTTATTCACTTAACCCGTTTCCAAGCCATCAAGACCCGTAACGCCCATGACTTCTATATCTGGAGTCATATCGATTCATACGGTGAGTTCTCGGTCTATAAGAACTCGCTGAACCGTGAACAGGTAATGTGGTTACACCGCAATATCGAATGGATCAACAGTAACGCGGGTAAAGAGTTTACGTTCGATAAGCTCATGGAGAAACTACTGACTTTGCGTAAGATCCCGATCTCGAAATATGAGATGGTGTTGAACACAGAGAACCAATTGGTAGACCTCACTCCAACGCCTCAGTGGAAGCGTACGCAGCTGAATATGAATGAGGATAAGCAGATACTGCCTGTCTTCTTCAACACGCAGAAGCTCATTGAGAAAGAACGTCCGATGGCGGTGGACAACACCCTGATGACCTCCATCTATCAGGAAGAAGCAAACTTCGAAGGCACGTACAGTTTACACAATGACTTGCCGACCAAGGTGCTGGAATCTGAGATGGCGGACTACACCAACCGTCACAGCGATACCATGATGACCGTGGTGTTTAACCAGTGGATCTACCTGGCAGGTAAAGGTGTCTATCAGGTTAACATGGCGGTAGTGAATCCCAAAGACGGACGTTTGTTACGTCTGGATGCCAAGGATGCGTTTACCTTGTGGCGCTACATTACTCGCCTTGCCGCGGGTCATGAACTCACCACTATTGAGAATGCCTTCTATAATAACGTCATGGCTCTGAAACCACCTACGGTAAAAGAGTTGCAAAACGTTGGGCTGGGAAGCAAGTACATTACTGATGCTGTTGCAGGTAGTATCCGCGACCAGTTCGTTGATATCGTGTCGGTGGGTTCATCTGAAGAGTTGTTGAATGTTTCCAAGAACATCTATATTGCGATGTGGAAGCACAAGAAGCTGTACAGTTCTTTCGGGGATCACGTCACGCATGCGGCGGTTAAGAATGCCACTAAGCTGATGTATGAAACCGGTGAGATCTCATTGGTAGACGACCACAGCTACCTGCGCTTCTTGCAGAAGTATGCGCTGGACTTCGATGACTACAACTACGAAGAACTCACCAATCTGGCTTGGGTCATCTTTAAAACCTTTACCGGTTGGGATCTCAACAACAACCCATCACTTCGCAGCATTCAGAATGATTTGATTGATCTCATGATGAAGCTGAGTTCCTATACCGTTCACACCATTAAAACCATGGATGACGGTACGGACGTGATTGAGTTGCCGTACGACAACAGTCTGGGGGATTCACAATATCTGGGTCTGGGTCATCAGTTAGAAGCCGATTTCTCCAATGTCCACTTAAAACTGAATCACGCCCTGGCGTTAGATGCGGTACCGGAGTTGGAAGTCCGCTTACCGGATACCAACCATCCTAAGCTTGACAGTGCCTCGGCTACGGTTAAAGCACGCTTTGTTGATACCACTCGCATGCGTTTGGATCACAGCAAAGACATCACTCCGCTCAATGCATTGCGCTTCCCTAACAGTAACTTCTTTACGGTTGAAACGGGAAGTACGCCGCACCCTGACTTCATTCTTCCTCCGACCTATTATGGGGAACTTGAAGAACAGGATGAACCAGAAGACCTGATTATTCCGCCAACGTTCTACGGTGAGTTAGGTGAACCGGTAGAGCCAGAGTGGTTGCTTCTTGATCCGACGTATTACGGTTTGTTGGGAACTGAATCAAAATGAACATAGATCTCGAATTGGCCAAGCGCGAGTACGTATTAGGAAAGGGGATCATTGATAAAGAGGCGATTGAAAAGATCTGGCTAATCTTCCGAGACGTGAATGACAAGTATCAAGGTGTGTTTGATGTTTACACACCTCTTGACCCTGTACCAGAAAGTTGGGCACTGGTGAAGTACGATACCAGTACCTTTAATAACTGGGTATTTCCCACCGGGGTTGAGGTCACGCCGTTGACGGTTAGCAACTTTATCAACCGACGAACTGGACTGGGCATGAAGTATGACGATATCGCTTTTGTGAATATTGTCGACACCAAACGTGCTCAGGTGATGATGTCCCTGGATTCTATGTATTTTGCTGAATCTTTTATATTGCGTACCGCTTAAGGAGTTTTTATGGCGCTGTCAAGTGCTGAAATACAAGATCAGGCACGGTCTGATAACCCCACGCAAATCTTTACCAACAACTCACTGGGTGGCTTGCTGTATAAATGTATGGCAACCAAACAGCCGTTCACCGTACCGCAATACAGTACGTTGAATGAATATCTCCAGCTGTGGGGTGATGAATCACTGGGGCAAAAGAACTCCCGTGATTTCGAATTGAAGTATGTGACCTACGGCCTGCGTGGCAGTAACTGCTACGGCTTACAACCTAACGGTTTGTCAGCAATGCGCGTTAACGGCCACCAACCGATTGACCAGCGTCTGTTTGTGCTGTGTCCGCTGATTGCGCGTCCACTCGATAACGACCTGGATGAGCAAACCCGTGAGAAGTACCGCGGTCGTACAGTGGGGACTTACAACAACCAGGCATACGCTGTATACTGGGTGAAAGTAGCCAGCTTCGAAGATTACAATCCGCATGAACTGCTGGTTGAAGTTGACGAAGACAGCGGCAATAGCCAAGTCATTGAAAACCCGTACGTTCACAAGAAAGATGACCTGATGAACCCGGAGCCTCTGAACTATACCAGCAACGGTACAGTGCCAGTGGCCAAGCGTTACGTCATGGGTTCCGCCATTATCGATTGCTCTCTGGATGCAACGGAACTGGCTGAGATCGTCAATGCGTGTAAGATCGTGTTCGGTGATCCATCTGTGGCCTCTATCAACGAAGTAAGCGTGATGTGGGGTATCGATACCAAGGTTGGCGGCGACATCACCGGTGGCGCTCAGATTCGTTATAACGAAGCACTGAGCATGATCCCGGCTCACTTCCTGAGTGAGAAAGATGGTCGCTCTGCCGGCGGTAACTCTGCGATCACTCTGCGCTTTGACCACGGCAACAGTGATCCACTGTTACTGGCAACTGATTCCACTACCTCTTCTACCGGGAGTTAATCATGTCGGGAGTTCCAGCGTTTCTGTTAAACTCCCCTCATCTTCCGCTTGAGAACGGGCAGGGCGTTGCAAAGGTGGTTGAGCTTGTTAAGACCTTTTATAATCTTGTACTTAACAAGGAAGATTATAAGGGCACACAAGTTTACCGCTCAAAAAGCACTGGCCTGCTTCAGTTCGATCTCGTGGGATTGGACGGGGAACTGATCACCAAGTTTGTCAACCATGCATCAGGTGCGGCTGTTGTTGAAGCAGTGTCGGGTAACTCACCTACCATTACCTTTGGTACCGTGAACGACCGTAACTGGCTGGCGAAGTCTGTACTTGTGTATGATGCCAAACAGCTTGACGTATTTAAATCGTTTTCCAATGGCTATCAGTACGACGCCATGAACCCCACCAATGACCTGGGTTATACGCTCAGCAAGCTGTTGAACCTCTATACCGAAACACCGGTATGGCAGCACAGCTCGTTTGCCGAATACTCTACGGCGAAGTTTACATTGGTGTATCAGGGTCCTTCGAAAGATGCACCAGCGGAACTCGATATCACTGGCCAGACGAACTTTATCGCGGTCATTCAAATCCAAAGTGGACAACATCAAGGCTTAATATGTTTTCTCGCTCCGCAGTAGCGGCGGGATCTATTCGTGTACTTGGGATAGATCCATCGACCACTAACATGGGCGTCACGATCATCGACGTTCCGTTAGAGGCGGGGAAGAAATTACAGCTACGTTACGTTAATACCATTCAGGGGGAGCAGGTTAAATATGATATTCCATTACAGTTCGACGATACCACCACAGGCACGGGCGTTCTCGCTCGCAGTTATGGGTTAAGTCGAGCCTTAAAGGAAATCATGAACCTGTATCTTCCAGACGTAACCATCTGTGAAGATAACTTCCTGGGTGTCTCGCCGGGCACTTTTAAACAACTCATTCAAGCAGTGAGTTTACTCCGCGAAGCGTGTAACAGCGCTGATAAACCTTGTCATCTGGTTTATGTATTACCTAACCCTGCCAAAGAAACCGTGGGTGCCTTCTTCTCAGGCAGTACCAAGGACGACGTGAAGCAGGGCGTATTGGATTACAAAGATCTGGATCACAACGGGATTGACCTCACCGAGGTAGATGAACACTCGGCTGACTCCGTGGCGATCACTTTGTTCCAGTGCGAAATTATAAAGAAAGATTTCCAAGAAATCATAGAAGCGACTTAGGGGTTTTGTACTTATGACTACACAAGAGCAAGAAGTACCCCCGGAAGAAACACTCCCACCGGTTAAAGGCACTGGACTTGAATCCCAGTTCTTTGGCAAGTGGGGTGCGATCGTACGTTATATGTGTGGTACGGCAGTGGTGTTCACGATGTGCTTAATCGCCGTCATGGACGCCTACACCACACGTCTCTCTGTACAGGCGGGCAAAGGTTGGCCAGGCGAATGGCACTTCTTCATCATGACTGTTGGCGTGACGATTTGCGCCATGAGTTTCAGTAATGCCAACAAAACAATCTCCACCATTTTGTCGAACACCGGTTTAGGTGAAAAGGCGAAGAACATCCTGCTGCGTAGGCTTGGTGCTCAAGACCCTGCTCAAGACCAGCCAACGTTCTACTGGTGGAATGCCCAGACCCGCACGTTTCTAACGGTTAACGACACAACCGATCTCAGTGGTGCTGGTTTTATCCGCACTACAACACCACAGCCCTCACCAGGGGATCTGTGGGATCCTAACAATCAAGTCTGGATCTCGGTAAAGTAATACCTCCCACCTTTTACAATAACCTTGACGATACCCAAGGTTAGGTGGGATTCATAACAATAAAGCTACTCTACTCCCATCAGGGAGTAGAGTAGTAATTATGCTTTATTTTTTCTTTTGCACAACTTTAACTTCACCCAAACCGTCGATAACACCAGAGAGGTTTTTAACCAAGTTATTAATTGTGCCTTTGGCTACAAACAGACGACCCGACAGATAGTCAATACGCCGAGACATTTTGATCATCACCAATTTAGTCCGGGTATAGCAGCCGTCTTTGTCTTCTGTCGTTGCACAGTTGTTGGCAGAGAGGAACGCCGCTAAGTCAGGCTGTACAGACACAGGCTCTGGATTGTTTTGTATCTCCAGTTCCGGCGCCACTGCAACCAGGTCAGCCTTTAGCGCTACTACCTTGTCCACGTAGCCGTTGATCAGGATCTCCTGGCTTTTGATTTCCATTTGGTTGCTGGCCTCCGAGATAGTTGTCTTGTGAGAACAACCAACCGTTAGAGCCGTCATCAGGAGTAAGAGTGAAATTGCCAGATTCTTTAGAGAAAGCATCGTAGTTCCCCTGCAATGTTCGATCGCTTGAGTGAAGGTAGTCGCTCTGATTGCGATTAAACGCATTACTGTTGTTGCTGAGTGCGTCCAGACGTTCTGCTGTTCGCTCCAGGCGTGTCGTTATGTCATTGATGCTCTTCAACGTTGCACTGTCGATAGTGCTGCGTTTCCAAGCAATGCCGCTAAGCAATAAGCTTGCTACGCTAATTGCTATCACAAACAACCAAACGCCATACTTTACTAACGTAGAAGCTTTTGGTTTTACAATGTCTACAACTGAATCAGCCATGATGTTTCCTACTGTAATAGGGCTTTAATTTCTAATAGGTAGCCACGGTTGTAACGTTCGGAGAAGGCAAGGTTGACCGCTCCGTGATATAGACCACCGTTGTTTAACCCGGAAGAGTGGAAAACAAAACGCTTGTGTAAGCCGGCATCAATGTCCAGCAGGCGTTTGTCCACATGTTTACGTAACGAATATTTGGGCATCAATCCATTGCTGAGCAGCAACGGTAGTTTTTCTTTACGCTCTGTGTAGAAAGTAAATGGAAAGTGATATTCACCGACCGGTATATGAGTCACCACTAAATTGGGATTGTCAATTACCACAAAGAAAGAAGACGCATCGGTTAACAGGTTGCGGAAGAACTCTTCGGTTTGGAAGAACTCCGGTCCCACGCCCACGACATCCTGCTTAATCACGCGGGTCAGGTCAATCCATTCACGGCTGGTGAAGATTTTCTCAAACCAATCCACCTTGGTGATGTTAACCATTACTGCGTTGTCGTCGGTTTGGCTAATGACGTCACTCATATAGAGTCGACCCCCAATCACCATCCAAACTGTCTTGTCTTTAATTGCCTCCTTATAACGGACCTTAAGATAACGAGAACTGCCCTCTTCTACATACATGACATCACTGTCTGTAATAGGAGTTTGGGTGATCTCCCCTATGCCTTTGAAGTTCATGCAACACACATGAGTGTTGGTATTCACTTTGAAGTGCTTACCGGCATTCACGAGGTAGATGTTACTTTCATCAGCCACACTACGTACAACGTGGTTATTCATGAGCCAGAGAGTCGACTTGTGCAACGTGTCGTAGTCTACTGGACTGTTGTTGGTTTTATGTACCCGAATGTCAGGCGCATCATTGATGTTGATTAAGTCCTGGTCGCGAGAACTCTGGGAAACATCACCCGGTAGCAAGCTGAACCATTCGTATTGAATGTCGTGCAGGGTTACCGTACGGTAGACGTCCTGTGGGAATTCTTCGTAGGTTTTCAGTACGGTACTTACGTTGTCGTTTAACCACTGCTGGATTGTACCGGTGTACGCTGACCATGCCGCCTGATAGTCGGTGTAACGGATAGACACAGTGCTTTTATACAGCGAATCTTCCAGTACTACGATGGCTTCCTTGAAATACTTATAAAAGGCATTCAAGGGGATGGATGAGACGTCCAGTGGAATTAACCCCATAGGTCCAGTCACATAGCGGATAATCGATCGTTTAAAGGTATACATACTTTTCCCTTTTCTGTGAGGTCGGGGAGATTTTATGAATTCATTCCCCTTTAATAGACTTAACATAGAATTTAATCAGAGGCTGAAATGGCACAGATTACGTACTCGTTTAACCCGTACAACAGTAATAGCAATAACCGCGTGACTGAGTCATTTAAACTGACCGCTAATCGCAACCTGTATATCCCGCGCGCTACCCCGTTCTTCCTGAACGATTTCGAGCTTTACAGTAACGCCACTATCAACCAAGACGGCACCATTACCGGTACTCGCCTAACCCTGGGTAACCAGGCGGCGTTGGCTAATCCGTTTGATGTCTTTATCAAAAAGTACCAGATCAACGTGTTAGGTGGGGTTGTTGTACCGGCACCGAATGACGGACAATACGTGATCCGTTATAACACCGTAGGCGGTCCGTTTGTTCTGGATGAAATTGCCTATGCGGAAATGGTTGCTAACATCATGAACCACGACCGTGAAGCGTTCTGGGAAGATTTTGTTGGCGTTCCAACTGAATGGCCTTCTGACCCGCATGAACACCCGGTGAATCTGGTCTACAACATGTATGACATGATGACCCTGCTGCGTCAGTTGATCACCCTGCGCACCAGTGACCCTAACACCAGTCTGGCGCTCTTAACCAAACACCTGGAAGCCGATCTCGAAGCCGCCCATGAAGCTGATAGCTCAATGGTGGGTCTGGGCAACGTGGACAACTTCAAATCTGCCACAGTCAACGACATCCCGGGTTGGAGTGCAAATACTTTTGTTACCATGGACGTGTTGAAAGAAGTGATCAAACGTCTGGCTAACGGCACCCTCAATTTAAACTAAGGTAACAGCATGAATTACCCCATCATTCGAGATTTCAAGCTCGACATTAACCAAGAGTTCGCGGTCAACAAGATCCCCAACGAACGTCGTGTGTTAGATGATGAGCAAAATGTATTCGTGCCTCGTCATGCCCCTTTCTTCATGGAGTCATTAACTCTTCGTGACAGAGCGGGACGGGAGCTGGTAGATGGCGTCGACTACCGGATCTTTCGCATGATGGGTGCGCTCTCTGCGACCTGTGCCAGTCCGATTGCCTGCCTGATTGAAATGATCGACACGTCTATTAAGGATGTGTATGCGGATTACCACGCGGTGGGAAGTTCTCCGCTGTTTGACCGTAGCCTGATTGAGTTAATCAATGACAGCGCCAACGATCAGCGTTTAATCAAGTGGAGTAAGATCAAGAACAAACCAGTGGTGTTCGATCCTGAGCTGCACACCCACTTACTGCCTTACGACATCGTGATGTTCCAGGACGTTATCGATCTCGTGGATTTGTGGGCGGAAGGATTGGATACACTCTCTCCTTCTATTAGTCCGATTGCGTTGCAAACCCAGACCAACCTGGTCAAGAAATACTTCGACCGTAACAGCGCCATTATCCAGCGGGCATTGGAACGTCACGTCAATCAGCACAATGAACACGGCTTGACCGATGCACAGGTAAACCTGGACAAGGTAGAGAACATCCCAACAGCAACGCTGGACCAAGCCTTGAACGGCGAACCGCGTATGCGTCTGTTGACCAGTTCGTTGAAACAGATCATTAACCGCTTTGGTTATAACAGCGATGCCTTCTTAAAGAGCAACGTGTTACCGATCTCGTTCTACGGCAACACCTCCTTTATTCCACCTGCTATCGGTGGGAGCTTTGAAGGATTAGGGTCACAGCATGAAGGTGCGGCTATCTGTTTGGAAAGTGACGGTACAATCAGCTACCTCTCTAACCACTTTGACGGGCGCAGTGAAGGGCTCTACTTCAGCATCATCACCGGTTACCCAAATGCTCTGAAGATGAACTACCAGAGCTACCGTTATACCCACCCGGTGTTAACGGCGAAAAGCCAGAACCCGAATGTGGTGGCGCAGGGTAGTGGTGGTGAAGTTCTTATGCTTGGGTCTACTCGTAATCGCCGTTGGTTTATTGCATTGACTAACGGTACGTTGGATCCGGGTTACCATGTGATGTGTGAGTTGGATGTCAGTGGGTTTGATCAAAACTTCTTGCAGACCGACTTTCTCTCTGTTCACCTCATGGGTGATTACGTCATTATTGTTCAGGCGATGAATAACCCAACAGGCGGAGAAAATATCGGGCGCAGCCATCGTCGTATTTGGCGTTTGGCGAAGAATAGTTTTGTGTCAGGTAACACACTGACACCGACCCCGATGAAGCTCAGCTTTACTAACCAAGATGGTCGTGTGTTTACCAACAGCGATTATTTCGTTTGGGCGGAGATCCAGCGGGACGGTAATGGCTTGGTAACTCGGTTGATTAACCGTTTTACTAGCCCACTGAACCTTACGGACGTCACCAATACTTTCTATCGTACTGCGGCTACCGTGGCCTGTGCGATTCCCAACCGACCAGGCATCTTCCTGATGAAATTCCTGAGTCATTCATTTACACCGGGCAGTGACGCAACACGTGGTTCCTATTCAACAAGTCGCACTTATGAAATCAACTACGAGTTTAACGTTTTCTCCGGGGTGATGACGCAGGTACAAGGCAAGGCTTCGCCTCTGATCGATACATCCAATCCATTAACGATCACTGCACAGACGGAAAATTACTGGGGTGGGTATGAAAACAGTTGGTTAACGCAGGTGTTTGCGCAGAACTGTACTATGCCGTTCAGCGATGGTAACTTACTGGTATCTCAAACCGATTCTGCTTTCCGCACACCACATGGTTGTTATCTGGTTAAAACCGGAGCGAAATCACCGTATGAAACATTGTCTAAGCGATTGGAAAAGGCAAGTTTCCCTAATCTGACCCGCGTTCAAATTACTGAAGCGATTGCCTCACCACTGGCGTATTCTATTTATCCGGCAGCAGTGAGTTGGTCAGGTGCAGGTGAGTTCTTTAATGCGGTAACCAAGTATTCCAATGGGGGTCGTGAGATCTTCTTCCGCGAAGTCAGTGGAGAATACTCAGTACGGTCAAGTTTAACCAACCTGGATATCGGTAACATTTATTCACGCCCGTTGTCGAATGCTGTTTACCGTACAGGGATTCCTTATGGTCAACCGCGCGTGGGTGTATCAGGTGATGCGACGTTCTTGTCTAACTCAGGCCTGAACTTTGGTGCGACGTCGTTGGGTGTGGGTGTTGAAGGACGTATCTACAAGAACCCGCACAGTGCTTGGGCGTCAGTTGTTAAGTCAGACCGCACGATTGTGCTGGCGAGAACAAACAACAACTTCAAGATCAACAGCACCGATTGGAACTTCCTGCCGACTTCCTTTATTACCTATCCCGATGCCATGGTGCGTCAGATTGCCAAAGCATTGATACCTGCAGCTTATCAGGATTCTCCGGATAGCCTGGTGTCGATTGCGGATGTCAGTACGATCCCCGGCAATGTAGGGACCAAACCGATTCTGGTTCAGGTGGTTTACGGGGATGTTAAGAACCAGGCGCGTCGCCATGCGGTTGCCACTATTCGTGTCACCTATAATCAGGCGGATGCGAATAACTGGATCGTTACCGGTTTCACGGTAATCAGCAGCGGTGACATTCAGTCGATGAACCAGCAACTGTGGTTAACACCAACACAGTGGGAATTTGGTTATGGTTCTGATGGACAGGGTGAAAGCGTTGTGGGACTTTACTACAGCGGCAACACTATCCGGGTGGCGTTCAATACACTGTACAGAACCAGCCACATCGGTAACTCGGCATGTTGTGGTACGGTGTTCACAGTAGATACATCTACGCAAGCTGTGAGCAACCTACTCCCGAACTATAACCAGTCTTGGGAAGGAGCAAACAACCAGGTGGTGATTCCCAAAGTGGGGATGGGTGGTAAGTACAACCCTAATGTCACCGGTGCCACAGCTGAGATCGTCAATGCAAACGGAACTGTGTATGCACTGATCTCTTGTTACCCTGACCCGGCATGGACGTTGTTCTTCCAAACCGATATCGACGTGATCTTCAACGGCAAGAGCTACCAGTTAGGTTCTGGTGCAGTTGATTTACGTTCTATTAAGAGTGACCCGGGTAATACGAAGTTCTATTTGTATGCTCGACTGGTTAACGGTGTGGCGACCTATGTCATCAGTGAAACCAAAACCTTTGACACCATCTACAATATCTGGATTGGTACCGTAACCACCAATACCACGCAAATCATCGATATCACGCGTTTTAACGCCCTGTTGTTAAATGGGTCACGTGTGAGTGAGGTGAAACGTGGTGGCGCTATACCGGCGGTTACAGGCGCGATTACAGAGGAAGGTCAGATGGCGTGGATTCGTACACCTGAAATTATTCAAGGCTAACCTTTTAACGGGGAGGGGACAACTCTCCCCCAGGAGTTTTCATGTTTATTGAAATGTGGCCAAACTTGGCGTTTGATCCGCATGGGACAAATACCAATAACGATATAAAAGATGAGGTTCAGAAACTTACCGATAAAACCTGTCCCTGGATTGTTCCCAACGGCGCTCCTTTTGTCGCAGGTTCAGTAAAGATCAAAACCTCGGACGGACAACCTGTTACCACGGGTTGGAAAGAATGTTTTAAACCCATGCCGTTGTGCGAGATCACTGGGCTGGATATCAACACCTTCGTTGAGCTGGAACCGGAACTACTGGAACAGTATGACAACCTGGTGTTTAGCTACCATTCAGTGGGTGTGGCGTATGTGCCGCGTAGCTCACTGGAAGATCAGTTAGAAGCCATCAAGCATGGTGCTGACCCGATCCCGTGGAGCAAGGTTATTCAGATTCCTGAAACCCTGCCACCTAGCGAACACTGGCATCTCGGCGACGAACTGCTGGGGTGGGACGACATCGTGATGTTTTGTCGTTACCTGCTGGCATTGGCTGAACGTCAGATCCGTACCCAGGCTAACATCGAAGACGTTTACAACAACGTACGCGATGTCCTGGATAAGTTGATTGCGCAGTACAACCTGATCAGTGCCAAGCTGGAAAGTCATGACCGCAACTACAGCAACCCGCACCATGTTACTGCCTTTGATCTGTTGTTAGGTAACGTGGATAACTTTGCCACGGCGACCATTGAACAGGATATTGACGGTGTACGTGCTGATCTATTCTCTACCCCAGCTGGCGCTATTCAAGCTGTGCAGAAGCAGACACCGGATACGTCAGGTTTGATGAAGAACGGAACCTTACCGATCTCCATGCTGAGTTCGTCTGACTATCTGCCTCCGGTTATTGACGGGAGCTTTGAGGGTATCGGAACTGACACCAACATGGCGGCGATCTGTTTAGAGAACAACGGTCGGGTCATGATGATCAAGCGTCACTTCGACGGTCGCGTTAAAGCTTTGTATTTTAGTTATATTGAAGATTATAAGCAACCAACACCTAACCTGTTGTTCACCGGGTTTAAGTACGAGAACCCCCTGTTAAAAGCTGCGGGTTACAACTTAGATACGGTGATCCGCGGTTCAGGGCAAGATGTCATGATTGTCGGAGATTCCAGCAAAAACAAATGGTGGGTGACACTCACCAACGGCACACTGAATCCCGCCACACATGTCTTTACCGAAGTGGACATGTCAGGAATACCCCATCAGGATTTCCAGCAGGCTTATTATCCTAATACGGTGATGAGTACTAAAAACTGGATCATTATCTCAGCGGGGATGGATAGCGGCAGTAACGGCCAAGCGTTCTTCCGGATACCAAAATCGTCTCTGGGTCAGGGCAACGTGTTAACGCCAGCTTTGATGAACGTTAACTACACGGATCTGGCCGGTCGTGTTAAAAATAACCAAGCCTGGTTTTATCCTGACGAAACCGTGCGTGACGCCAACAATATGATCACGCGGTATCTCTGGATGTTTAATCCGCCCGTGCGTGGTATTTCTTACCGTTACTCAGACCCCATCTTCTTTGCTGAAGAGTCGGCTGACGTACTGGTGATGCGTTTTTGCTTACGACCTTTCCTGGGTGACGACCAACGTGTACCACAAACTAACTTCTACTTGAACTTTCAGTTTGCCTACCGACTCAACGTAACAAATGGTCAGATGACGTTTTTAGACAGCTCGCCGATTGTTACTGCGGATACCACGTTGGGTTACTATCCGCCGGGTGCAGAAAGCGTTCAGTTCGTCGACCAGTCAGTGGGAATCGACTTTGCCAGTGCCCCCGTTGTTTTGCCTACGGGTGATTATTTGTTCATTACTTCAGCGAACTCTACGACAACGTTCCCTATGACGTTGTGTGTGGCGATTACCGCGGCTAACAATGCAGCGGATGCGGTTAAAACGCACTTAACCAATAACAACCACACTTATCTTCGCAGCAATCAGGCGGTGCTAGCGCCAACGGCAGAAGGAACAGGTGCGTTGCACCCTGTCTGGGATCGCGAGGGCGAATTTATTCCATGCTGGGATAAAGCAGGAAAAACGCAAGTAGAAGTTTACCGTAAAGTCAGTGGCGGGTTTGCCAGTCGTCCCGGACTCACCAACTTACGCTTGGGTAATTTGTTGGGACGTCCTCTGGTTAATACAGTGTATGCCACCAACGTGGGTTTTAACTACCCTATGGCGATGTTTACAGGTAACAGTGCGGCGCTGGATGCCGCGGGTGTTGAGTGTGGTGACATGTCTATGTCAGTGGTACAAGCTGTCTTTGACAAGGGTGGGTGGAGTTCTCGCTTTCCTAACAGTCCTGGCATTAATGCCATGATAGATTCATTGATTTCTGTTCCGCGTACGTTTAACAAAACGTACAATGACGACACCATGAACATGACAGTGACCCCGACTTCTTATTACGGTATTAACCCTGATGTGTTGAATCAGATCAAAGCTATGTTTGTGACTGAAGCAGCACAAATGTCTTACGCCGCAATAAAAGTATTGATCCCCTATCAGGCGCAAGCAACGACTTCTTTAGCGGCAGGATTGCCGTGTTTTGCGCAGATTTTTGGTTACTCTGATAGCGACAAGTCAATGATAATGGGTCAAGTTATTGCACTGAACCTTCAGCAATCTAATTATCCCACTAGCACTGTGGATAAACCGGTAATTCAACTGACCAATCCAAGTCTGTTGAAACAAGGTGCGATATTGCGAGAGAAACGTCAGGGAACGGCACGATCTATTTACATTCCGACTCAGGGTGGTAACAATCACTGGCCTTTCTATAAAGAAGGCAATCAGTATACAGTGAAAATGCACACAGGTTGGATGATCAGTGTTCCGGGTGGCGCCTATGCACCGTCGTTTGACTATGTGTGGAACGTTGGGACTCAAGATTTTGTTTCTCAGGGCTGGCGCAGTACGGGTTATGATCGTGAATCTGGATTGGGGCTGATTCCACGGGTCGGATACGGCACGCAGTATGATCGCAGCTATACTGGTGCCGCTGTCATGATTGCCAACGCCAACGGTCAGAACTACCTGCTGAACTCGGTCTATCCTGACAGTGGCTGGATCATCTATTTCAAAGATGGTACCAAGCTGGTAATCAACGGTACTTCTTATGATGCACCGACCGGCACCGTGGACTTGCGTGATATCGACCCAACACCGGCTAACAAAACGTTCTACGTTTATGTAACCTGTTACGGGGACACCGCGTATTACATCGTGTCGGGTAAACGCATTCGCCACAACCTAAGTTTGATTCCTGCTGCCAAGATCACCACCAATGACAAGCAGATCCTTACCATTGAACGTTACTCTACCTTTATGATCGGTGATGCTATTTTGTCAACGTCTCGTAAAGCGGGTTCGATTCCGGTATCGATCGGCATGCCTATGGATGAAGGTACATTGAGCTACGTGTATCAGAGTGACCTGCCAAGCAGTTAACCTTAAACGGGGAGGCCTTCCTCCCCACAAGGAGTTCTCATGATTATTATCGGTGGGGAACGTCCGGTCATTGAAGATCCTGAACCGCGATACGGGTCCCTGCTGTCCAGCCTCAACAATCTCCGTCGCAAGATCGAGAAGAGACAAGACAGTAACGATGCTCAGACGTCCGCTAACCTGACGTACATCGCCCAAGCCGTGGGTAACTTCATTGCGCTGTGCCAAACCCCTGTCGACGCACACATTGCGTTAACGGGTCCGGTGCACGGTGAAACGGCTGAAACCATTGACAAAGAGAAAGTGGATAACTTCCGTACCGGTACGGTGCAAGACCACCTGAATTTTGCCGATGATGCGTTTGTCAATCCAGCGGGAATGAAAGCGGCCATCACCCAGTCTATCAGCGGTTTTAATGCTAGCGACTTCCAGCAGAACGTGCGTATGCCGTTTGCTGCGCTGCACCACATCGATCAGTTTGACCGCGCAGCTAAAGATCCAGGCAATGCCCTGTTCTTTAAGAAAGGTCCGGTTACGCTGATCATGAACGGTGACCGCGTGATTGTTTCCCCGCAATACCCATCAGGCAATACCGGTCCTTATTCCCTGTATTACTCTGATACCGTGAAGATGGGTGCCAGCATCGGGTTAAACGAAGAACGCCAGATCTCTACGCTGTATTGGGGTGCAGGTTGGAACATGAAAGGTGCACTGGATAACACCGGTCGTATTGGCATCTTCCGCCCACTGGCTAACAAGGGCATTTATAACTACGCCAGCAACGTGCCTGGAGCAGGTAATTTCTATGTAGTGTTAAGCTCAACGTTTGGTGACATCTCTCACAAGGGTTGTTTGCTGAGCGCCAGCTTTAGCAACGGGGTTATCAGTCTGGGACATTACTTCTTTGGTGTTAATGATCCCGAGTCTAACCCAACCATCACGCAGATTGTCACCAGTAGCTATAAGGCAACTTATAACACGGTGAACATGAACAACGTCAACGACAGTATCAACAAGACCCGTCAGATTGCGTTGAGTGATTTCTTTACCTGGGGTCCGGGTGTCAAGATTGAGTCAGCACTGAAGGCGGGTGAACAACCTACCATCACGGCAGACTGGCGTTATCTGAACCTGGAGTTCTTGATGAACATTGCGATGCCGGTGAAAGTCACCATCGGGAATCAGGTGTTTAACAAGGTCTTTAACTTCACTGAGTCCGTGCACCCAGGCAAACTGGTTATTGCGGATACCGGTGCAATTGACATGCTGAAAGGCTTTAGCAAAGACAGCATCTCAACGGTTGGCGACCTCAAGAACAGCAAATGGTTAGTGGACAATGATCCAACGAACCTGCTGAACCTGGTCAAGAACCCAGGCGTGATTAACAACAACGGTCTGATCTTAAACGGGTATACCACACCGACCTGCTTACGCATCAAGGTGTCACCGACTGACATGAAGGGTGTTATTCCTCTGTTAGAAGATCCGTCACTGAGTCGTCCGGTGAAAGACAGTGTGACACAGATGTTTGTGCCTACTCGTCACTTCTCGCTGGGTGAAATGCCGGAGCGTATCTTACCGCTTTCGCAAGACGCTAACCAGGTGTCCTATTTGAGTTACTGTTTGGCTGTAGACCGTTTCGGTTACAAGCACAAAGAACTCCAGTGGGCACAGGGAAGCAACACCCAGTTAGACAGCGCCAACAAGGTTTACGGGATTACTCGTCCTGATCTGATCACAGAACGCGATCTTGTCACCACACTGCCAATGAGCTTGTGCTCTGCGTCTTCAGTAAGTGGTGGCGTTACGGTAACGGGCTTGAACTTCACAACTCGCAATGAGTTCACGGGTTATGCGTCATTCCAGTATGCAGGTGGTGCAGTGGTGTTGGGTGACAAGGTATCGTTGTCTACTAACTCGTTGATTGTGATGCGTCTGAAAGCGTCTGAAGCGGCAAAAGCAGATATCGTACAAACGGTCTATAAAGGTCAGCAGGCGCAATACCCACTGAACCCGAACATGGGTATCTTTGTGGTAAACAACCAGCGCGCGCTGTGTTGGTGGAGTGATGGTTGCGCGATTGTTCATGCGGCAATTGTTCCTTACACTCTAAGCGGCAACGTGTTGAACCTGGGTCTGAAAACCGATACGACTTTGTCTGTGGTGTCCCAACCGGTTACGCCAAACAAAGGCAATGCGGCAAGTCAGAGCAACGACGGCCTGCATTCTCGCCACTGTGATTTGTTGGCTTACAAGATCAACGATAACCAGTGGGTCTTTGGGTTGAACCGTCCGTGGAATGACATGAGCGGTGACGTGACGTTCTCTACTGATAACTTCCTGGCAACCGCGCCAACGTTTAGACCCCTGTACACCGTGCAGGCTAAAACGTTTGCCGGTACCGAGTTCTTTGATGTGGCAGATGATCACTATCCGCTGACGTTAATTCCGCGTGTTGGATTGTTCCAATGTCTGCAATCGATCTCTACAGATGTGGTGTTGCAGAGCGTGCGTGATTTAACGGTGTCATTCAAACCTTATCAGTTGGCTAACCAAAAACTGGTGATCGTTCCCGAAGGCTATCGCTGTGTTATCAACGGCGTGGGTATTTCTGTGGACGAGACTCATGAACTGGCGTACACGACCTGGCCGAGTTATTTCTACCTGGAAGAGAACACCGGCATCATCGAGTTAAACCGCTACGACACGGAACAGAAGCCGGACAACAATGCCATCATGATTGGCTATGACAGTGACGGAACGGGCGTGCGCTATACCCGTAGCTTCATTGTACTTGACAAACATTTGATCAGCAGCGTGCGTAAGGGTGCAACTATCCCGTTCGTGGAGAATGACGGAACAGAACGCGGTTACTCCAACTTCTTCCGTTACAAAGACGTTATCCGCGATACGTAAGGGAGATCTATGTTAGTTGATTACGACTGGGTCAAGGCGATACTCGAGGGGTCGATCGAGTACACGCAGTACGATGTAAACAACCAAGTTGCTAACACCAGTGCAAGCGGGCGCATTAGCTACATCGACATCAAGTTTAAGAGCAGTCGTGACCTGATTTGGCCTTGGTTCTATCTGAGCAACGAAGACGTGGCGGGATCTACCAGTCCGTTTACCTATTCGTTGTCCTCAGGTGGTCCGTGGGTTAAAACGTTGGAAGTTGAAAAGAGCATCATCCCGCGGAACAGTTCTCTGCGGGTGTTTGTTCGAACAGCTAACGGTTATGATCGCACGGAACATGCTGCGGCTCGCTTGCGCATTACGCCGGCTGGAGATTGGCGGCCACCAACGTGGGTGACGTCAGTCTTTGGTTATGACTTGGTGGCAGTGCGTAGTGATGTAATTAGTTTCCGTTATTTCGATAATGCCGGAAATGAACGTAGCCAAGCCGACATCAATAACGCTAACATTGGGTCATTGATCGTTACCTTGAACTTGGATGACGCTTTCCCGAATGCAAGTTTCACTTTGGGTGGAGTGAATGGAGAAGCTAATCGTTTCTCTTACAGCTTCTATCCAGGTGGCCCATGGGCAAGTTCATTGAACTGGAATCCCGGTAACGTAGTAAACGGTTCAGCAGTGCGGGTCTATGTCCAGTATTACGATCCCAGTGACGGCGAGCGACGTATTTACAGTCAGCTTAATGTTAATGGGTCTATTGCTGGTCAAGCGCGTAATGCACTGTCTGGATCGTATAGCTTCTTTGGTAGTCCGATTCCGTGGGCCAGAACCTCGGTTCCATTACTGATTGTTAACATGAATCCTGATGACCAGGGCTGGGTGTATTTCAACCTGCGTACAGGTCATTACAAGGTAACAGTTAACACCGGTCGTGGATCCAGCGGGGGTAACGTCAATGCGGCAGGTGTCTATTGGGATAGTGGGCTGGATTGGGTCGGAGGCGGAGGAAGTACAAAAGAGTTCATGTCTGCTGAGCACGATTTCCCAAATGCAGCTAACGTCAATATTGCGCGCTCTTCGGGTGTCAATGTGTGGCTTAGCAACGTATCGGGTCGTGATGATGTGATAATGGAACAGCAGCCCAATGCTGGTAATGATTGGACAGCGGTAGTGCACATCAAAGATCCAAGCGGTGGTGCTGCGGCTTACAGTTTCCATTTAAACGCACAAGTTAATCAATAACACTATAACTACTGCTCCTTGCGGAGCAGTAGTTATATTTATGTTTACATCTCAGCTGGACCAGTATCTTTACCGTCGTTACCGTTGGGGTGGTGGTGCATATCCACGTCAATACCTGCGCCTGTTTTAACACCACCCATACCCGTTACCGTGGAATCCGACTTCACGTCACCCGTGGAATGAATAGTGCCGTCTACGGTTAAGTTACCGGTGTGGAGAGTTTCAGGGCAGTTTATGGTGGTGCTGTCTTCTACATTCATAATCACGTTTTCGGCTTGCAGCAAAAGACGCTTACACCCCATGCTGATATCTTCATCAGTCTGAAACATGATCCCGCCTTTGGTATAACCGTACATCTTATCTTTATCCACCGTTAATACCGATTCTTCTGCATTGTGGTAGGTAAAGGAATGGTTGACGTCATCCCATACCAACAGGGAGTTCTGCGCGCCCGACAACATGAAGTGACCTTCCATGAAGTTGAACTTGGCTTCGATAATACTTTTCTCACCATTGGCATTACTGTTACGCAGCGACATCTGTCCGGTACGTGTATCCACAATCATGGTGTAGTACTTGGAGATATCGTACTTGGAATCTTCATTGTCGGTCGGCATGGCGTTCCAACCGTACACGATGGTTTCACAGCGCATGGTTTCTGCGGAAAAGCCAAAGGTCGTCCAGAAGTACTCCGAACTGCCCGAGAACTGGTACAAGTTAACCTGTGACCCTTCACGCACATCAGGCGGTGTCAAGCGGTTGGGTTCACCAATAGGCTTCCAGGTGGCCGGCACGATCTTATTGCTCTTCAGCATATCAGTGCTGACCTTTTTACCCGCAGCATCCACGGCATCTTTCTTAACACGTGCAACGTCTGCGCTTACACCACCGTCAGCAGTGGGAAACAGCAATGGCGAGTACACCATAATTTCATGTGAGTTCGTTTCTTTGGTGGAAGCCACTGTGGACTGCCCGACCCATTGTATTACATTCATACTGGGCTACCTATATATTAGTGTAAGTTTAATCAACATACGATAGAAAGAGAACCGTCATGATCTTAGAGTTCTATTTAAAAGGTTTCGTTCCTTTGGCGACCAGTAACGTCAAAGAAATAAAGATGGTGACGAAAGATCAGATCAACATCTTTATCAGTACCAACGGTGCCGGTAAGAGCAGTATCATGCGTGAGCTACATCCTTTCCCACCTGATACATCAAAATTCGAAGATGGTGGGACAAAGATTATCTCCATCCTGCACAATGGCAAAATCTATAAAATGACCTCGGTGATGGGAAAAGAGGGCTACCACAAGTTCGAAGTTGAAGGTGAGAACCTTAATACCGGTAACACAGCAACAGCGCAGCGCATGTTAGCGGAGAGTCATTTCGGGATCAGTCAGTCCACGGCAAAGATCTTAAGTGGTCTGCATATCACTGACTTGTTTAACGCCATGTCTCCAGCGAAGCGTAAAGACTTCCTGATGGATCTTTACCCGAATGACACCACGTATGCCATGGGGTTGTACAGCAAGCTCAAAGATGAGTGGAACTCGTTACGTGGTGCTTTGCGTAATCAGATCTCTCGTTACGCGGTAGAGAAGCAAACGTTGGAGACGTTAAACAACCTCAGCGAAGAGCAGTTGATGTCGCGGGTCAGCAAGTTAGATGAGGAAATTCGTGAAGGGTTGTTGATGGTCGGTCGTTTATCACAGGCCAAAGAACATCCACAGTTAAAGCGCATGCATGAATCCTTGTTGGAGTCAGCGGCCTTCTTGGTTAAGTTCACGGTAAGCAATCCGGAATGTCTGACACGGGAGCAAGCCAAGGCACGTGTTCGTCACCATGAAAACTTCCTTGCCACCCATCAGCAAAAGCACGAACATCATTCTACCAAATTGGCTGAGTTAAATGAACAGGTAAGTCTCAAGGATATTCAGCAAGATCCCAAGGTGTTAGAGCAGCGCGCTAAAGCGATTGAAGCTGACCTCAAGCACTGGAATGACAAGCGGAATAATCTGAAAACTTACCTGGATAACCATCCTATATTGATGGAAGCGTACGTGAATTTCGGTAGTCGTTTTGTTATGGCATTAAGCGAGATGAAGCAGTACCTCATCAACGTTACGCCAGCGTCTATGCCTGAACTGACCCGTCAGATGTATCAGGAGTGGACAAGCAAACACGACGAGATTGGTAACGAACGCACCAAAACCAAACACATGCTGGACGAGAAGCAACATCGTCTGGCTCACTTCAAGGGAATGGAAAGCATTGACTGTCCAAAGTGCGACCACACGTTTAAAGTGGGCGTTACCGAGAACGAGTTGAATCTGTTAGAAGTGGCGATTGCAGGATTAACCAAACAGGTCACGCATTACGACCAGGAGTTGGCGAAGTTACTGGTGTTGATTGACAACGACCGTGACTGGTTCCTGAGCATGCAGGCGTTGTATAACTTCCTACGGCAACAGCGCTATACCGAAGCAGATTTGGCGATGGTGATTCGCGAGTACGACATTGGCAAATCCAACGGGGTAAACCTGGTGAATGCCATTGATCGTTTAGCGGATTACGACGATGCACTGGAAAATATTCGTCCGTTGGAAAAAGAGCAGCAGGTCAATACTTCCCAAATTAATCTCCTTAAGCAAAATTATATAGGAACGCTGATCAAACAGATCAAGCAGTCCGAGGAGAGCATTCAGTTTCATAATGTGGCGATGCGTAAGGCTAATCAGCATTTACGTACTGATCGTTACCTCGTGGAACAGATGGAGAAGTATGAGCAACGTTTAGAGTTGTTCAAGGCGCAGCTGCGTTCTTTCCGTTCTGCGATGACTGCCGAGTTCCACTTCCAGTTGAAGAAAGAAGTGGACTTCGGGATTGCGGGTCGAACAGCCGAGAAGAACCACTGTATGTCGGAAATCATTCGCAGCAAGAGTTTGCATTCTGTTGTGGATTCGATTGACCAAGACATACAGCGTCTAAAACGCCGCACCAAGATCGTCAAAGCTCTAATGGATTCGTTGTGTCCAAACAAAGGCTTTATTGGTAAACTCATGTTGGACTTTATCATGACGTTCTGCGGCAATGTCAATGCGATTATCAAAGAGTTCAGTTCAATTACCTTGATGCTGAAACCGTGTAACAAAGATAATGGCGATCTCACGTATCGCTTCCCCGTGGTGAATGGACAAAATACCGAAGCTTCTGACATCTCTGATTGTTCAGCAGGCGAAAGCGAAATCCTTAACTGGTCAATTCGTAAAACCGGTATGCGTTATAAACCAAATTGGTTCCCGATGTTTATGGATGAAGTAGGTGCGTATCTGGATGAAGTTAACCGGACACGTTTCTTTGCATACATTCAGAGCATCTTTGCAGATAAAGAGCACGAACAACTCTTTATGGTGTCGCATTACGCTGCACAGCATGGGATGTTCAACAACCCAAATATCATTGCAATTAACAGTGAAGGGTTAACCATTCAGGGGAAAGTCAATGCACACACTATCATACAAAAAGGCTAATTAATTTTAGACCTACATTATTAGGGTAGATGCAAGTGTAAAAGCTTGCTCTGCCTTGTGTAAATGTCGGAGAACCGTAAATCATGTCTATCGTTAAATCTATCATCTTGGGTGCGTTATTAGGATTATGTTCGTTAACCACAGCTTATGCAAGCTACAGTGGTCCGGGCATTTCCAAAGCCGATGCAAAGGCTTATGCAAAAATTGGTCAATACGTTTTAGAAGCAGAACAAAAGTCCGGTACCAGTGCCGACCTGTTAACCGCGGTGTTGTATATTGAAAGTAATTTCGGTAACAACGTCCACAACAAGTATTCCAGTGTCAAAGGAGCTATGCAGTACAGCGACCGACAATGGCGCAATGATCTCAAGAAACATGCCAGTAAGATGGGCGTTTCTGCTAAAAGTTCTGTCCACAATAAACGGGCTAACATCCTTGTGGGTGCAGCAGGTTTAGCAGAGAACCGTAAATACCTTGAAAGCAAGGTACATCGACCGGTCAGTGACGGCGATGTCTATATGAGTTGGTTTGTCGGCCTCTACGGGGCGGAGAAGATACTGAAAGGCAATCCCAATGCCAAGGTGTCGAAGTACGTCCGTATCTCGCGGGGGAATGGGAACATGTTTAGCGTTAACGGTAAGGTGGCAACCGTGGCACAATTCCGGGCCAAAATGAATGCCAAAATTAAACACAATAAGCAACAGACTGCTGACTTGGTGAATCGCTCCAAATACGAACAGTTAGTCAACCAATTACAGAGCGGGGAATATGAACAAGTCTCAACTGCCATGCTTCGTTAACAACGGCACAATAAATGCTTCTCAAGGCATGCCGTGTAATGTCACCATCGTTGAAAACAATACCGACAGTTACTGCGTAATGGTCGGGTCTTTAGTCTTGGGTTATATCAATTTCAAGAGCGGTAAGCCGGAATGTTTATCTACGGGCTTTACTGACATGTTCGATATCGACGCCTCGTTGCAATACGTCGCGACTACAATCAAACAATAACTAATACCAACTAATAAAGAGGGGGTTCGCACCCCTTCTTTATTCAACTCACTTTGAGAATTGTTACAATGAAAAATAATAAGTTCGTGGTCTTTTTCGATCTGGATGATGTGTTCTACCTGACCGACCAGTACATAAATCAAAACATTATTAAGTATCTTCGTGATAAGCAAGAATTGGATGAAGTTGACCGAATCATGATGGATCATTTGCATATCCCCAAACAGGACTTCCTGACATTACGCGAAGACCTGGAACGTATTAACCCTGAACTCGCCAAAAAGATCGACGACATTGTGTGGGAGCATGGGTTGCGTAAAAACGGGTTTATCATTGCAGCACCATTTGATCCTGAAATTCGTCAGTTATTCATCGACCTGGTCAATGCCGGCCGCGTCGAGGTAGGTATATGCACGCACCGTAAAAGCATCGACCCACAGGCAGAGATGACAACCCGCGCACTGATTCGCGATCTCAACGGCACACCGGTAAAACATATCTACGTACTGGATCGCAAAACACACCCAAATAAGTTGGATGTGTTGCAACAGTTCCACCCTAATTTCGTGCTGGTTGATGATAACCCGATCTACGGTGATGAGGTGCTAGACACTGACAGTCGTCTGATTATCTGGGATAAGCAGCATCGCATTCCACGCTATGTGAACCAGCGCAGTGCTGACAACATTATCAAACTGCAGAAGCATCTTACTGATTTAATTTATCGTTAGGATTCCCCTATGGAAACACCATTAATTGAAAAAGCGTTGAAGTTACAAGAACAAGTCGATTACCACGATCATCTGTTCTTTGTTCTCAACGAAAGCGAAATCTCTGACAGTGAATACGACCTGTTGAAGCTGGAACTGGTTAGCTTGTTGGAAGATAACCCGGACCTCGTTAAGGAACTGGAAGCGCTGCAAGACAACAATCGTGCAGTGAGCATCTTTGAACAAAAGAACCCGCTGAAACTGGTAGACCATCCCCGTCCGTTTATTTCGCTGCGCCGCACCTATGACTTCAACCAGTACGGCTTCTATAAGAAAGTGTACAAGGAAAGTTATATTGAGGTGAAGCTGGATGGATTGGCTATTGAGCTGGTTTACCATTACGGTCGTTTGGTGCATGTGTTGACCAAAGGCACTCACACCAAAGGCGAAGACGTTTCCCACAACAGCAAGTTGTTCAAGTCCCTGCCCCAGGAGCTGAATGAGTTCAAAGACTTGCCGGTGGCGGACATTCGTTGTGAAGCGCATCTGACGTTCTATGATATCGAGGACATGAAAGCCAACGGTGTCAAGATCGAAAAGCAGCGTAATCAAGTCAGTGGCTGGATACGTTCAGCAGAGCCTACGCGCCACGCTAAGGGCAGGATCACGCTTTCTGCATATGAGATCTCACCTAACGCATCAGACGCCTTAAAGTTCACTACAGGCAAGCAGGTGCGCAACTGGTTAGAGGAAAAAGGGTTTGACGTTCCTGAACTGGTGAGTGAGAAAGATCTGCTGAGTCAAACACGCAACAAGAACGCCCCGTTTGATGGTTGGGTTGTTAAAGCCAATCAGCTTAACTACCATGCGCGAGTAGACAGTAATCAAGAAAAGGCGCCGTTCTCGTCTATTGCGTTTAAGTACAACACGCTGTTTGGCGATACCACTGCTCATGACGTAACCTGGAGTGTCAACAAAAACCAGATCGTTCCCAAGCTGACCTATGAAGAGATCAACATTGACGGGAGCAAGTGTACACAAGCCAACCTGTTTAATGCCGGTAACTTTTTGCGGTTAAAGCTGGGGCACGGTGACAAGGTGCGTATCGTCATGAGCGGCGATTGCGTTCCTCATTTGCATGCGGTAATCGAAGCATCTACTGATCCACGTTTCTCTCTGCCCACTGAATGTCCGTGCTGTAAAGGTCCGGTAAGTCGTATTGGTCCGTCTCTGGTGTGTAATGATACCGAAGGCTGCACTGATAAGCTGCTGAGCACCTTGAAGCGGGCGTGTGGTAAAGAAGGGTTGGATATCCAGGGTCTGGGTCCGAATACGCTGGAAGAGTGGATTGGTCAGGGTTTGATTAAACGTCCACTGGATTTATTTGGTCTGAGCAGTACTGAAATCCCAGCCCGTCACTACAACGCCATCCAAGCGGCACGTAAGATGACACTGGGGCAATTCATTTATGTGTTGAACATGAGTGAGTTCGGTAAGATCGAATCCACCAAGCTGAGCTACAAGCTGGGGTCAGTGGAAAACTTCCTGAGCTTTATCAAAGACCCGGAGCGTGTAAAGGAAGGCTTGTCACCGGCAAAAGCATTGAGTTTGTTGAAACATGCCAGCAACAAAGAAGAGATGCGTTACATTGAGCGCTTCGCTGTGGCAGCCACCATACGACCTGACACCCAACGTCCTGAATTAGTGCGTGTGGTGCTCACTGGCGTGTTTGATTCGCCACGTAATGTGATTGCCGAGTTGTTGTTGAAAAGTGGCGTAGAAGTCGTTCCACGCGTCACCAAGTTAGTGAAGTGCGTCATTGTAGGTTCTACCGTTGATGACACGGAAACTAACTCCATGAAAGAAGCCCGTAAGCTGGGTGTGCCGATGTTGTTTGTGAATCGTGACACCGAGTTCAACCAGATCGTCAAGGAGATCAAAACGTTATGAGTCGTTCAATGTACGATGAAGTAGAAATTGTTGGTGAAGCTTATTTAGTCGAAAGCTTCCGTCTGCACATGCATGATAAAACAAAATATATCGTAGAAGAAACACCAACGCGTATTCGCGCCGTGTTAAATCGCGATGAGCTTCCGTTTATGTCGAACTGGCATAACAAAGAAGTGCGTGTCGCCAACGACAAAATCTTTGTTTTCTTAACCGAAGAAAACCTCAATAACAATCTGGGCTCACTGGCCAGTTCTCTCAACCGTTAATACAAAGTAGAAGGGTAGTAAAAAATGTCAAAAGAACAAGATAAAAAGAAAGTTACCGTGAAGAAAGAAACCGACGTTCTGCCAGCGGTAGAAAACAAAGCAGCCGAAACCACAACCGACGTTGCCGCAGTAAAAGTAGAGACTGCGCCGACTCCCAAACCCGCCAGCAAGCGCCCTCCTTTCTTTGCTCGTTCAAACTCTGAACTTCCAACTCAGGAAGAAGAAGTCAGCGTCAAGCTGGCCGAGTTAAAGGACAAGGACTTTAGCGATGTGGAAATTGCTAAAGTGATCAACCGCTTTACCTACGTGGGTCATGAAAACAACCAGGCGGGTACAAGCTTTACTCTGAACGGTAAAACCATTGAGCCAATCATCAAAGGTGTTAAAGGTAACTTGCGGCATCTGGAAAGTGCGTCAAATAGTTACGGGTTCGATTACCGACTTTCACGCGTGCAGAGCTGGTCGCAACTGCATGAAGAAGAGCAGGTGTGGGATCTTTACGTCTATGCGTTGGAAGTGGACGATGGTCGCAGTCCGTTCCGTGCAGATGACAGCAGCATCATGGGGCAGTTGGTAAATAAGCTGGAGCAGAAACGCGTCTACCAGATCGTGTTCCTTGCTCACGGCAGCAGCCTGTCGCTGACTGATAAACTGAAAGCACCTAACCACTGGGAATCCCTGAACCTTTACGGTCACGGTAAACCCGGTGTGGGGTTTGTCTCTCGTTCTGATCTCAAAGACGTCATCTTCGTCGGCAACAACGTCGTGCAGGGACAGAGTTGGGAAGAAGTTATCGTTGAAGATTCCCGTGTTATCGCAGGGGAAATTTGGACGTGTACTTTACGCAACACCTACATCCGTAAATCCCAGATGATCGGGGTTAACAGTTATGGGACGAAAGAAAGCCAGGCGCGTAACATTATTATCCAATGTTACATGCAAGAAGTGCGGCTTAACAACACCCACTACGTGCTGCGTCGCTCTACGTTAAAAGACATGAGCGTGTCAGGCAAAAGTGTTGAGATTACTCGCTCTCGTTTAACGGGCATGGTGTTATCGGCCAAGCAGATTATTAAGGTTCGGAACACCGGTTCTCATCAGCAGGATAATGTGTATTTTAACTCCAATGGCAATATTGAAGTTAACAGCATCTATGACCTGACCCTGATGCCCGCTACCGAACGTCTGCGCATCGCGCTGGTTAACGGCGGTGAATCTTTCTGGTTAACGCTGGATGGACAAGATGATTACGGTAGCTCCACGCACGAAGTGGCTAAAGCACCGAAACGCGATCAACTGGAAAATGACGACCGCCGCGGCTACATGCCACATCACGGTCCTTTCCGCTTCCAGCGTATGGCAAGTGATGAAGAAAGCATGGAAGCTTACGTCCGTCGTGCGGTAACCCAAACGATCGGCACAGGTGACCTCGCCGACAACATTATCCGCCACGTGTGTGAAGCACTGCGTGACCGCGTAAACATTGCGCGCTCTATCGCCTCTGTGAAGAAACTGGAAGAATCAAGCAGTTTCTATAACGGCTGGTAACAGACATTGGGGAGGGAAACCTCCCCCTTTTATTAAGGTGAGTAGAAGTGGACGAAAAGATTATATTGGCCTATACGGACGGCGGTGCAAACCCCAATCCGGGTCCTGGTGGTTACGGGGTTATTCTCCCGATTGAAGGCAGTGAAGAAGTACTCACTTTATCAAAAGGCTATCATTTAACCACTAACAACCGCATGGAGATGATGGCACTGATTGCATTGTTGAAAGAGTTCGGTCCCAACAAAACGTTTGACGTCTATCTGGATTCCAACTACGTCAAGCAGGGCAGCAGCGCTTGGGTTTGGGCGTGGGCCAGAAAGAAGTGGGTCAACACGGATTGGAAGACCGGTATTGTTAAACCTATCAAGAACCTCGACCTGTGGCAGGAACTCCATGCTTTGTTGAAAGAGAACAAAGTGCGGTTCTTCAAGGTCAAGGGACATTCTGGAGATAAGTATAATGACATGGCAGATGAAGCCGCTACCGCCGCGCTCAAGAATCCCACGGAACATGATGTTGGATATGTCGCGAATGATCAACAAGCGTAAACAGTATGGAGACATTATCCGTAGTCTCCTGCCGCATTTTCAGGTATTGTATCAAAAACAAGAGCCTAACAGCAAGCTCTCATTGGCAACAAAGATTAACAATGGTGATTGCTACGTTATGGCTTTTCTTGTTTATTATATCGCCAAAGCTCACGGATTATCCCCCACTATTTATGGCGGTGGTTGGCATGTGTGGGTAGAAGAAAATGGTTTTATTTTTGATGCTTATTTCCCTGAAGGTATTAACCGTAAAGGGGTAAAGGCTTTACAACTTAATGACATGGGTGATGACGAACCTCCCTTTTATCAGGGCGGTCCGTGTCCCTCTGTTGTCAATTTAAACGGGTATTTCTTTAATGGTCGAGATCGCGCAATATGGGCCGAGTATTTATTAGAGCCTTATGGTATTTCGATCCCGGTCGGTTTACGCAAATTCCTAAGGCGTAAAACAAAGTACCGTGAAATGAATCGACGTAGGGATGCTATGAAACGATTCATTAATCAATTAAGGAACCAACATGGCGAAGCTCGGTTATATCTCTGTTAACCTGGTTAAAGACCAAGAACGTGTTATCAGTAAAGAGATTGCGGAACTCGGTTTAAAACCGGTATCTGAATTCCCATTCCATGTCACAATGATGTATGACGAACGCGAGTGCGAAGAACCCCGCTGCGTCATTAACCCAGACGTCACGTTTGAAGCCACTGTAATCGGTTTTAAACCCCTGGGCAAAGCCATTGTCATGGAACTGCACTCTATCGGCTTACATCGCGAATTCAAGCGTTTGGTGGAGGCTGGTTACCAACACTCCTACGGCAATGCGATGTTACACATGTCACTGGTTTACAACCCGGATAACTACACGTTACCGATTGTTGAAACCGGCATGGAAGAGTGGTTGGGTAAAACACTGACCTTCTCCAACGAAACCGTTCGCGATCTGCAATAACAACACCCTTACGCCCCTCAACAGGCGTAAGGTTTATGCACGCAACTTTGAGGAATCATCATGATCATTACTGAAATACACCGCGGTAAGTGGGAAATTAAAACAGACAACTTAAGTCATCCATTCATTTTTCATGTGGGTGAGTCGTCTGAACTTAGTTCGGTGTCTATGGGTGAAACAGTATTTACCATCACCAACCAATCGTACGACGGCGGATTAGTGTCCCTGGCTGATATCTTCAAACAAATGGCGTTGTTGGCACTGCCTTACGATGAGAACAACTTCGAACACCTTTCTTTGTACCGCGCTATTGAATCCACACTGAAGTCACTGGGTGTTCAAATTCATCTTCAGGAATATGGCGATGAAGAAGAAGATTACCGGACATATAAAAGTAAAGTGTGCTTCTCTAATGGTCGGTTTGAACACTGTGCCATGATCGGTGACTTCCATACTGTTGCCACACTGGAAAAATATCACCATCGTTACGGCGCCGTATTAACGGTATCAGTTTCGAATTCAAAGGGCGAAATACAAACAAGGACGGAATACCATATCCGGTCACCCCGTGGCGAATTTGTTAAACCTATCGACGGGGCAGAGGTGCTGAAAAAGATTCGTAGAGGAGAAACACTGTGAACCATGTCTTTTGGTTAGAACAAAAAGGAACCGGGGTTTACGGGCCTGAGGAAGAACTAATCAAGAACTTCCTGGAATCTCATTTCAAGACCGGGATCGTTATTGTTCCAGTGGGTAAGAAACAGGTTAAGAAACTTCCGTTACCCGATGGCTTTGTGTTCGCCTCTGGGTCGATTGGCTTTATGCGTGAAGTGATGCGTAAATACGATCGCGATCTTCCCTTGCCTTATGACTACCCGTATTGTGTGTTGGGTTATCTGCGTCGGCGTGTAGAGCAGATGGAACTAAAGGATTTAAAGCCAGCGGACTTACCGAAGTTTATCAAACCATCCCGGGAAGTAAAACGTTTCCCAGGTTTTGTTTGCCGTGACTTTGATGATTTCCGTTTACAGGGCGTTTCGCAGAATACCCCGATTCATGTTTGCGATCCCGTAGAGATCACGGATGAACACCGGGTCTACTACTTCGTGGATGAAAAGCGTGAACTGTTTGACATTCATTGTAAGGTAAAGGATCCGTCACTGATCATTATGAACCGGGAGATCATTAATCTGCTTACGGAGTTCGGTTATCCGTGCGGAAGTTTTGATGTCGGTAAGATCGGCGGTAAGTGGTCATTGGTTGAAGTGAACGATGCTTTCTCGTTAGGCGCACAGGATGACGTTCCTAGCGAACTGTACTTCCGCATTCTCTTTACCCGCTTCCAAACCCTGATCAGGTAATCTATTAACCCTATCCCGCAAAGGATAGGGTTAATAATACTGCTTCTTTTTTTGTCTTATATTTAGATTACAGTTTTTCTCAAGTCTACATTACTTGGGTGTATAAACATAGGAAATGTTTTTACATCCTTTAACCTAATATAAACTTTGAGAGAGTATATACCATGACTAACAAAAACACTGCTGACAACAACAACACCGCTGCTCACGAAATCGTTGAGAACCGTTCTCCAAGCATGATCGCTGCACACTCTTTCATCGAGACTGTGAAGAACCTGCGTGAAGAACAAGCGCACGAAGATTACATCCGTCATCTGTATGCGCACGAACTGCAGAACATGGTTGAGCCAAAGCAGTACGGTGACTTCGTCGCAATCGTCAACAAAAACACCGGCCTGCATTACACGGTGAAAGCGCTGAAAGAGTACGACCTGAATACCCCAGTGTTGAAAGACGTTGGTGTTACCGGTCCAATCGAAATCGCACGTCGCCAGGCTGAACAGCTGGATGCGCGTGTTAAGCGCGGTGAAGATCTGACCGCAGATGAAATGACTGCATTAAACATTTCTCGTCAGCAGGTCAAAACGTATGAAGCTGCGATCGCCAGTGGTAAAGCACCGGCTGAAGCAGTAGCTCAGGTACAGGAAGCCATGACCAAAGAGATCGAACAATCTCTGATCGGTCTGGAAGAAGCGAACAAAGGTTGGTTGCAGCCTAAGTTCATCGCAGCCGGTACCGCACTGGCTGCAGCCGGTTTCAATGTTGTCGCAAACAACAAATACAACATTGGCGCAATCACCGGTGGTCTGGGTGGTGCAGCTGTTTCTTACTTCGGTGCAGAATACCTGTTCACTAAAGTTGAAGCGATCCACAAACTGCCCGAGCTGGTGAAAACTGGCCTGGCGGCATCTGCGGGTACTGCACTGGGTTTGGGTGGTGTGATGTTGGGTGAGCTGGTACAGACTCGCTTCATCGACAACGTAACTGTTGAGAACGACGGCGAAACTATCACCATCACTACCCCAAGCGCGATCCCAGCACCAACTGCTGAGCTGGCGGCTTACCTGTAATAAAACGCGGCGGAGTGGTATTTTACTGCTCCGCCAATTACTTAGAGAGTATCTAGATAAGAACAGGACAAAACCCCTGAGAACCGCCTCTTAGGTTCGCCTCCTTTATTGTAGGGGGTTCTTTTTTAGATATTCTTATTAACTAGTCAAGAGGCTTTACCATGTTCATGAAGATCAACGAAGAAGTAGCAGTAAGCGATAGCGAGAAAGGTTTCCGCGTGGTTCTGTTCGACAACCGCAAAGGCGGCAAGGATCACGGCGTTAAGCTCGCCACTGATCTTCGTCAAACCTTTACGCGTATTCTGCGCAGCGGTTACGTCAGCACCAACCACGGCACTCAGCCTGGTGTGAATGCCGATGTGGAATACTGCCAGTTCCATGAAGTGCCCTTCCCAGCCACGGGTTTCAAGATCGATGAGGTCAAGATCCATATGGGTGGAAGCACTGATGGGAAACAAGGTCAGGTCACTGCGGTGATTCGTCCTTTCGGTCCTAAGTATCGCGAGCTGCGTGATGCTATCGATAAGAAGGAAGAGATGGAATTCAAACTCTGCCACACGGTAGATAAAGAAGGCAACGTCTTCCGGGTTCTTAACGTTAGCTACAAGCCGCGCAAAGCAGTGGTCATACTTTAACAAGATGGGGGCTTCGGCCTCCACCTTACTTCTTTTTATTTTTTTGTCGGGTTGCGCATGTACGGTGTATACTTTAATTCCTTTATCACGGTAAGAATAAATGGCGTAGAGATTGACGTCTATCCGTTTTCAGATTATGCTCGTTATGCCTTTCATACCTATACCGCCCCTCGCGGTACAGTGCACTAAATACTATGCTGTATACCGCAGCTTATAATAGGAACCTTTGAAATGACTTTCACCATTCTCGTTTGGGTGCTGGTTGCTATCATCTTCGGTTTCTTGTTTCGTCATTTCTTTATTTGATTGGTTAGACCGTTACCGAGGGGGTAGCATATGGAATTTGTAAAAGGGTTTCTAGCGATGCTAGCAGCAGTTGTAGTTTGGGATTGCGTCAAGCATGTGCTCTTTCCTCGCTACTCAAGCAAGCGGTTTCGAAAAGAACTGAGTCACGAATTACACCAATGCCTTCAACGCCACCAAACAGAGTTGTTAAGAGCGTTGGAAATCTATTTCGAGAACTTACAGGATAAACAAGATAAATACGGAAACGAAGTAGACCAGTTTACCAAACATCTCTTGCAAGAATTGTTGGTGGCAGTACAAACGTTGAAAGCCACCCCGGATCATCTGGAAATAGAGCTAACACGTGCACTGGAGCTGGTAATGAAGAAGTCCTTTAAGGAACTCTCCACTCAGCAGCAACAGAGCATGATGGACGTCATAAAAGAAATTAAAGAAGTAAGGCTCACCGCATAGCACCTGCAATTAATAACAAGCCTTGTTGGGGAAACCCAGCAGGGCTTTTTTGGCTTTTTAAATTAATCTGAAACCTATATTACTTATATGTATTCCGACAATAAAACTTTCTATAGGGGTTAAAGACATGGGCTTTCAAAAAGGTGTTCTGTCACTGAATGGCAATAAGTTGACGAGAGAACTTAAAAACAAGATCCGGGCAAAGATCAATTCTTCGGAAGGATTAGAAATCCGAGAAGGTCGTTACCACCGCAGTAAGCGCAAAGATGAAGTTATTGGTCATGTTGTTGATATTCGCTACAACGACAAAAAGAAAACCAACACATTGACGGTGAATGTCGATCATGACCATATTTATTATCAAATCGATTACACCCTCCACGTTAACTGGGTGACAAGAGAGATAGAATATGTTGAACGTTGGTGATACATCCTGCTTGGTCGTCACGGTACCGTATACCCAACTATCGTCACAGTGGCGTGAAATTATTGAGCTAATGGTGTTTTCTATCCCAGGCTTGGAATTCAAAGTACGGCGTGAAAATCGTGAAGTTGAGGTTAAGATTAAAAACATCTTCTTCAATCGTAACGGAACCGCGACTGTTGTATTTAGTAAATTGGGATGGCTCGGGACTGAATATGAACCTGCCATCATTAAAGAAAGAATCCGACAACTGTTGGATACCCGTCATTATTAAGGAGACATCATGTCTGTATCAATCAAGATCACTGAAAAGCAACACGGTAAAGTTCGTTTCGGCACCACACTGGTTGTTACCGGTAAAGCAGGCGGTAATGAACTGTTTGTCGGCTTCCAGGATTCCCTGCTGCGTCTGAATGTCGATGCTGCAACCTATGCGGCTCTGGATACCGGTGACAAGCTCTATTATCACGAAGGTGTCCTGTCAGATCAACCTGGTGGCGAAGCCGTTAAAGTAGCGTCTAAGCCGGAGCAAGCGGCACCGGTTAAGTCAAACCCGTCTAAAGCCAGCATGGCTGGTCGTTTCCCGCAACGCTAATCTAACCGGTGGAGGGCTTCGGCTCTCCACTTGGAGGTATTATGACTTTGATCGTTTATCGTGACGGTGAATTGGTTGCTGACCGTCTTGTGGTTTATAAAAGCAAAGTGGCAGGTATCGCTAAATATCGGGAAGTGCCAGAAGGAAAGTTAAAGGTTACACCCGAGAACGATATCGCTTACGTCTTCGATAATGATGTGGCCGAAAAGGTGCTCGCTCCCATTCTTCTTTATATCCGTCGTTATGAGTCGGGCAAGTTAAAAGAAGATGATCCGGTGCTGGAGTTCGATGAGGAATTCAAGTTAGTGTTGATGACTCGCCGTAGTTTCTATACAGTCATCTACGACAAGAACTCCTTTGGCTTCCGGGACTGCAAAGATGATATTTACGTGTCACCCAACGGCTCCTATCGCTTCTACGATTCGTTGAAATTAACTGCGGAAGAAATCTATAAGGCTATGGTCTTTGTTGATAACTTCATGGTCACCACTGACTACCAGAAGATTTCTGCAAGTTCTCTTACACTCATCAGGAAAGCACGATGATTATATTAGACAATGACCATATTGTCTCGATGGATATTCTGAAACCTCATTCAGTTTACTATCACGACTTTAACGAAAGTGTTGTTCAATACAAAAAGCAGATTGCACACGGCTTCATCTTTCAAGGTGATAATGGTGAAGGTAAAATGCAGTTTGTTTGCATAGGCAAAAACAATATTCCCTTTTACGTCCGGAGTGAATTTGGCAAACTAAATGGGTTTGTTAAACTCCCAACCAACAAAACACTGTTCTTCAATGACGGTAATGATTGGGATAAATCTTTTGCCGCAATGATCGAAGCGGATTTAAAGAAACACAACATCACGATTGCTCAGTTCCTGCAACGCCCCGAGGCGATTAATGCCGGCTTGCGCTATCGTATTTTTGAGCGGCAGGCCATTGCTAAACAAGCTCGTGGTTACAAGGAAAGCGACGTGAACTATAAACTAACCGATGAAAACGAAGAAGATTGAAAAAGCCCGTGGGGGATTAATGAATACCCAAATCAAAGGTGATCTTACCTGGGCGTTACACAACGGGAAACTATTGCACTGGGTCCCCCTGGTTGACCTGGTTGCAGTAGATCTCCACATTATTACGCACACGCATATCAATCGATTAATTGCCGCTGGCCTTATTCCGATTGTAACGTCCCCTTCTTTGTCCAACCATTCCACATTAACCAATCGCTGCGCAACCGTGATTAAAACCAAGGTGCAAGGTGATGTGATTTACGGTTTATTGATGGCGGGCGGGCCGAAGAAAAAGATCTTCAACCAGATGATAAAAGATGGTTTTCCTGTCATCTCTACGCTGGTTGGAGACGGTAAGTTTGTGCCCGATGCTTCAGATCGAGGCAGACTTGTTATTGAAAACGTCCACTATTTCAGGTTGGACTTCACAAAGTAGGAGAACAGGCAGTCGATGTCAGGTGAACAAAAATTATTATGGTTATTTGCAGTTCTTTTGGGTATTGGTTTAATTGCTGAAGTTTTTATTTGGGTTAAGAAACTATTTTTTATAATCAAGCAGTCTGAGGTGCTTAATGAGCGAAACGACATCTGACATTGAAAATATAGAAATACGAACTGCACTGAAGATGTTCTTCGAGCAGTCTAACTTGCTGACAGCAGAGGCTATCGAGTTTAGCAATTACTGCGGTGGTTTGAAACGACCCATCGCGCCGAATGTTCTTAAATATGTAGATCCCGCCAGTGAGCATTTAAAGACGGTTTCAATCGCACGCCGCGCGTACGACACTGCAAAAGACACTGCCGACCGTAGCGAACTCGACCGTCGTATGATGTCTCTGGTTACAGCTTCTGTTGATAGCATTATTCAATTGCGCGGTGAACTGCAAATAGAGTCCACCAAACTTCGTTCGTTACATCAAGTGAGATCAAAGGCTGAAACCCAGACGTTGCGAACTTTCTCTAATGCGTGTTTGGGACTTATTGCATTCATGGGTGTGATCGGTTTCTTCGTCTATTTGTTTACGAGGTAGTTATGCCACTGTTTACACCTGAAAGAAAATTACAAGAGTGCGATTCAGTTTTCACTGAAATCTCTGAACAGTTCGCCAAGAAGGTCAAAGGCTTGATTGATGCGTGGACTTATATCCACAAAGTTTCTTGCCTGATCGATGATCAGCAGGCAGTTCTTGATGATTTCGCTACCTGTTTAAACAACCGCCGAAACATGCTCCCGACGGCCAATGAGTTGATGGAAGAAATCAACCGCATTGAAAAACTGTGTGATCGTTCTCAGGCGCTGTTGACATCACTCGATGAAACAGTGGTTAAGTTCCAGCTTCGGGAGAAGGCCAAAAAACGCAAGGAAAAATTAAACAACATTGCCATGTGGGTTGTTCTAATGGCTTTGTTTATCGGTGCTTACGTCACGTTTCGTTTTATGACTGGCTAGTCACCATGTTATGTTGTCGACTAACATTAAAGAGATTCCTTTATGAAAAACACAGTGCAGTACAAAAAGAAAGAATACAAAAAAGCAGCACGTCTCGCCCAAGAACCTATTACTCATGTGGTATTTGTAAAGGAAGACGGTAAGTGGGTATCGACTTCAAACCCGATACGTTGTGCGGATGTTCAACGTATTTTGCGTCTGAGTCAGGTTGCTGCTAATCTTCCCGCCTCTCTGGCTGTCCTGATCATTAATGACACCGACGACGTTCTGTACACGTTAACCGGTAAGGTGAATAATCGTGCGCAGTTTGATCTGTTCATGAAAGAAGCGCTGGCGGCAAAAGCCAAGGCTGACGTAGCAAAAGTCAAGGAACCGGTAGATGCTTGATTGTATCCACATGACGAAAATTCGTGCTAACCCGGATAAAGTGATCGCGGAGTTCTTTGAAGCGAATAAAGAACACCTCAGTCCCGTTGTTGACACGCGTTCGCTATATCAAGCGCTAGACCTGTATTGCAAAAAGAATTCCTTGAATTACCGCACGGTGGAAAACTGCCTGCGTAGTATCATTGAACCCGCACTCGACAACCACATTTTTTCTGCATAACTTTTAACTAACTAGGGAATTCCCTAGTTAGTTATTTATGTATGTCTATTCCACATAAGGATTATTATAATGGCTGGTAACAAGAAACCCCGTAAAGCTGTTAAACCCCAATCTAAACGTATTGCTGCTCACATCATCAGTGTCCTGCGTGTTGTCCTGGGCAAGTTCCATGTGATTGGTGATATGAACCACCTCCCCACTGCATTCCACTTTGCTGAGTTATCGCAACACCTTAAAGGGAGCGATCTCCGCATTGCGCAAGACTACGCTTTCGATTGGTTATGCATTCATAAACGTCCGTGGACCATGGTCGCCATGCACTACTTCAAAACAGAAGAAGGCATCGAGGTTATCCCTACCTCTCTGGTGATCCAAGACGCCACCCTGGGCATTATGGGTCGCGACGGTGAATTCCTGCTGAAAGAGATGCGGGAAGCACTGTTCAAAACCAACGACGCGTATAACGAAGACACGCTGGCATTCTACGGTTACTACATGACCCACGGCGAAGACCTTAATATCGCATCGGTAGAGGATCAGCTCAGCGAAAGCTTCCTGAAGATTACTCAGGACTTGGAAAAGATTCAGCCTCACGTTGTTGCTATCACCGAAGAGAAAACCTTGATGTCACTTGGGAAAGATAAGTTTTCTATCTCTAACCGAAACGCCTTAACCACTAAGATGGTCAAAAAGGAATAATCATGCGATATAAAGCCGTGTTCACGATTAAGTTCAGAACCTTTAGTCATCGGTTTGAAATACCGGTGGCGGTAGTACAGCTGTGGGCGCAATCCGGTATCAGATCAAACGTGGCAACCGCCAAGAACCAGATCCGTAAGTTTATTCGTGATCTCCCTCGAACCAGTACTGATATTGCCGAATCCCTGGACGATTATGTGTTGCGCAATATTATCGATGAGATCAGTAAACGGTATAAACAAAAGGAGAGTGTGCTACTCACCACAATACCCCCGACCTTCATTAACGACAAAGACATCGAAGATGACATTTGGTTGTTGGTGTGTTCTGGCTTAGGTGCGTTTGCTCGACGTGAAGACGGTATTTATTGTCCATGCGGAGAAAACGAATCCCCGGTATTTGTTTACCGTATCCATTCTGCATTGGTTGCGCCTCGTTATAAAACCCACCTGGTGATCGAAGTTGAACATCAGGGCCAAACGGTTTACATCGAGTACAACACTGCGGTTGTCGGCAATCAGTCAATCCGTGATATTGTTAAACGCGGGATTGAAAAGAAGTTAGCGGAAAATAAGGTAGGGTAATGGAGTTCTATTATTTAGCGTTAGTGGTATTCACCCTCGTCTATGGCTACGGGTGGTACTTTGGTTTTAAGCGTCGTAAAGACCCACTGCTGTCAGACGCGCTGGAATGGTTTGGAGATCGTCGTAAGGTCGTGCTCATTGGTTGGGGGGTAGGTCTGCTGGTGATTACAATGGTGCTGGTAAAGCCGTTGTGGCGCACTACTGTGTGTCGTTATTATCAGTTCTCGTACAATACCGTCACTAAGCAAGACTGGATGTTGAACCAGTGCCTGTATAAAACCAAAACCGGCGCATGGCTACCATTGATTATTACCCGCGATAGTCCAGACGGTAATGATCAAGTAGAGCGACCCACGGATGCAGTAGAAACACATTAAGGTGACATAAATACTACATCGGGGAAAACCCGATGTAGTATTATTTTTTTATGCTGTTGCAGGAATTCCTGTGATAGGAAAAGCAAAGATGCGAACACGTTCCGCACTGCTACCCGAGATCATGACGTTGACCTTCCAACATTGTGTACCGACCCAGACTTCCAGTTGCGGGTTATCGCGCGTGGCCAGATAAATGGTACCGTCAATAACTTTAACATCGGTAGTGAGTGACAATCCATCAAACGCTGTATTGTCAATCCCGTTGTCATAGAAAGCCAGTTTCTTGATATCAGCAGTAACCGTATCCGTTATACTGGAAACACCCAAACTAATGTTAGAAGTGCTGGTCTTGTTCAATGTTACGCAGAAATTGATCTCCGGGATACTAAACTGGAATAGCGTGCCTGTTGCACTCATGTCCATGATCTGTACCCGAGGAGTAAACCATTCCAGTTGCCTTTCAACCTCGTCGATGCGTTTACCGTCTGCATCTGCTTTGGCTTTCAAGAACTGTGTGCGTAGTGCTAATTGCTTCGCTTGCAAGTTACAGGGACCGTCCGGACCACCTTTAACTGCGTCGGAAATCGCAATCTGTTTAACAGACTCAGGATAAAGTTCTTGTCCCACTTCTGCTTCAACAATGATATTGTCGTCGCCAGACAAAATGCGTCTCCTCTTTATGTAATGGTTGGCATTGATTTAGGTTCTAACGTACAGTAGGCATTCTTTCCGGTAGGCTGACTGGTGTTGACCACAAACTCCCACCACTTTGTGTCGTGGATAATCACCACCTTAATAAAGGGCAAGTCAGCAATGTTCACGGCATCAAAAAGAAAAAGCTTTTCAGTTCCGATAGACTGCTCACTCAACACCTTGTTAATTAATGTGGGTGTTGCTCCAAAGCTAGCCATCACGCGCAAATCTACATCCGCCAATGTTCCATTAGTGGATTGAAGAGAAACGCTTAAGGTTGTAGCGGTTATCGCCTCAGCACTAACTTGTAAGTTGAGTTCTTGGATACTCAGCCCCAAGAGCCCGCCTGCAAAGTTAAGATCACCTTTAACACCTTGCGGCATGTAGTGCGAAACGATTTGGAGGGTCTGCAAAACCGCCGTGCGGAGGTAAGCAGTTCTGTTAGCGAGCTCGGTTCCTTGTTTGTTGGCGATGCCTTCAGCACCTCCTTTGACGGCATCACTCTCTTTGATAAGGGTGACCGTTTCTGGGTAGGTACCGGGTGTTTCAACAATGTGGTCTACTTCGTCAGCCATTTCCGTTTATCCTTATTGTACGGGAGCTACAGTGTTACCTTCGATAATGCGTTTAGTGTAGTGAGACGTTCCACCTGCACGAACAGCCACCCACATCACGAACCAGTAACGCCAGCTCATGTTAAGGCGTGTGCGAATGATGTCTCGTAAAAGCGCGTCACAATCTTTACGTGATACGGCACCTTGTCCGTAAAGATAGTCATGCACCGCTGCGGCCGGGAAATACTTGTAGTAACCCGGGTACAGACCTTTTAACCAACGTGGAGTACTTGCACCGTCAGTAATGAAACCTTTCGGGATCGTTATCTCTGGTGTGACGTAATCCTCAGTGAACTGGAATTTGTCTTCTTTTACCAAAAACTGCATTGGCATGTCAGGGTAAGTAAACGGGTCCAGTGTCCGTTTAAAAAATCCCCCCAAGAACTTATTCAACACGATAAATACCCCTTCATATTGTTTTAGTATCATAGGATTTTAAAAGATGAAAGACAGACACCATTTGACCAATCAACTTGCGGTAACAGCATTAGCTTTACACGCGGCACAAGCGCACCGCCCACCACGCAGCGGTGAGATCAAAGAAGATAAAGCACTCTTCATCGCTAGCAAGACCCGAGACTTTATCAAGAAGGGACACTGCAAAGCGGTTGCACGTACCATGGCTAAAAAAGAATGGCGGGACAACAGAGATGAGTAAGGCTAATTTCATACATGGAACTGTGCGGGGAAATGGTTTTGTTTACATCCCCTACAACTTTCTCAAACGCAATGGTTTCCCACACACCGGGACTGTCGGGTTTAAACCCAGTGAAGATGGGTTAAGCTTTCAGATGACGATCGGCACAGGTGATCGTTGGATGGGTAAGGGGAACTTCCGTATTGGTCCTGATATTGGTGCAAGCTTTATCCGTGCCATGATGAAAAACAAACCGGACGATTATCCCTATGAGTACAAGGGTGTGTATCAATTGGAAGTCATTGGCGAATCGCTTATCCGGGGTAAATTGGTGGGAGGGAAAATTTCCTCTATCTCGGATAAAAGTTAATACAAATAAACGATAGTAAGTATTTAACGTTTTATTAAATAATCAGAGGTTATCATGTTCCATACCGTAAGTGACAAGAAATTTAATATTCTGCGGAAACGTAACGAAATTATTGCTGAGCAACTCCAGTACCAGGGAATGGACGAACGTATTAAAATTACCCTAATGTTATTAGCGGAAACCAAGGGAATACAAACCATATGGAGTTGTTCCGGCCACACCCCGGTTGAATTCCTCACTAAAAGAACGCGCCAACTTGAGGCAGCAATCAAGAAGGCCGTAGACAAACTTAAGTTGGAAGAAGCCCAAAAACTTCAATACCGTTTAGATAACCTCCGCGCACCACTTGTCGAAGATTTCTATTTCATCTTTGCCGCAGGTCGTGAAAGTGAACCCTTTATGAAGTTCCTTAGCGATTTAATGTTGCGAAGTGGCTTTGATGGTTTTTATCTCCAAGCAAAAGTGCTGAACTTTTCTTTCGATGACGAGGGTGCTCCTATCGGCGAGAAGAAACCGTTTAATGCCTACCCGGTGTGGGAATTTGGTTTTCAGTATCGCGTTAAAGATCATGGAGCTTATCTCGAGAAGATTCAACGTTTCAACCACGCTCTTTACAAACACCTTTCAAAAGATGAACTTTACCAATTACACATGTATGACGGCTCCGCTGTTCATGCACGTTCAATAGGGAGTGGAAAATGAACATCAGTGACGAAATCCGTGAGAAGCTGTTAACCGCTAAAGGCGCCGATGAAGTAGCAACCCAGCTTGATAACATGAGCGCAGAAGAGAAAGAAGTTATCCTGCGTTATCTGTTAACCGAACGCGGTTTCCTCTGTGTGCAGACGCCGCCGGCAACGTGGTTGGCGAATCAAGAAGAAGACCCACACGCCAAACTGTATGCTCAGCAGCGTGCACAAACGGCGTTGGGCCATTTACCTGATGACACTCTAGCTAATGCGGTGTTTATGTGGGGTGATGACTATACACGGAAGTATTCTCGTATCACTATCATTACTGCCGGCAAAGAACGTATACGGTGGATGAGTCGTGCATTGGTGCAGGTGTTGAAACTGTTACTGGTTGCTCGTACTCGTCTGGCTAAATATGAAAACGTCGAAGTGACCTGTCCGGTGAATGGTGATCTCGATCGTTTCCTGGATACCGAATACGCTCGTTATGTGCGTGCAGTCAAGGGGGAGTAAATGTTTCCAAAAACAGAACGTGCGCAACTGGGTTATGGTCATACTGCGGGCAAATTCCACAACATCACCAAGACACCAAAAGCACGGGACAAGCAATACCTGTTACCACACTTAACCGTTAACGTGTCTGGTCAGGTATCTATTGTGAACAGCTTCTTTATTTCTCAGGGCATTAATCCTAACACGATTGCTGTTGTGCAGTTTGATCCAGACTTGGCAATGTTACGTTTCAAGCTGGACCGTCATGTAGATCCATTAGGTCCTCATGTCCCGGTAACAAGCGGTATTCTTCGTTTGACACGTAATGCGGCCACGCAAGTAGTGAGTACGGCATTGCAGGCGATGAACCAGACGTCTACTCTTCGTAAATGTATCTTTGTGATTTGTCGTATCGACTATGAAGGGTGGTATTACGCTAAAGCTTCAGGGTATCGCTTCTCGATGCAATTACCGCGTTGGTGGCCACGTTTAGATCAGAGTGAAATTGCTCTGTGGAATATGCCACATAACGTGAAATAATAACTAATAACTGTAAACTAAATTAAGGGAGTGTTCTTCCCTTAATTTTTTTAGGAATACTCGCTATGTCTATTTTTTTGTATCATGGCTCGATGTATCACACCAAGCTACTCAGACCTGGGTTTGATTTCTCGAAAGTCTTAGTTGAATGGGATGAAACAGAAGACAATACTTTTCTCTACGCCACCCTCAATAGAGAACAGGCATTGTTATTGGGATTTTTCAGCGGTGTTGAAAAGCTATTCGGTGCAGTAGCATGTCACTATAAAGAAAAGTCTATCGACCTCGGTTTCGAAAATAAAGTTGGTGAATTAAAAACGTTTAACGTTTACCTTTACACGTGTAAATTCAACAAAGATTGGTCAAAGGTTGATAACGCGGTGAATTCATTGCAAAATGAATACAAAACCCAAAAACGTATCACACCCGTGAAAATAGAAAAGATTGACATTCTTTCGTGGCTGAGCGAAAACAATTTCTCAATTAACTCTTTTATCGTTAATTAACGTATTAGGTTGCGCTGTTACAAGGACCTGCCTGCATGAGCATCAAGCATGCTTTTCGTTTTAAATTCATTGATTATGCGCGCAACATGCGTGTGAGCTTTCCGGCAGAGAAAGACTTTACAAAAAGAGTAGCTGATGACATGGCTCTCAGGGGTTTGAACTTACGAGACATTCCAACCATCGCGGTGGCGATTGTATTAGAGTCACTACCGATCAGAGAACTGTCTGAACAACACCAGATTTGCAGCACGGTGGAATTCACTGCGAGACACATCGTGGGGATGCCACCTGGGTTAGATGTACGTAAGACTCTTATTTACTTTGCAGATCATGCAGGGTGGTCTTATCGTGACAACTGGCACCTCTTCAAACAAGTATGTGATTTGCTTAAGCGCTTTAACTATGCGCACCACAAACTAATTAAACGCAATTATTGTTCGGGGGAATATCCTTTAAACAAATGAAAAGAACAAAAGTCATGAACTACGACCGCTTCCGTAAGGTCCGTAAGTTCCATTATAAACCGCTGATGGCAACGGGAATGGTGTCCGTGATGTTGTTGCTGTCAGGCTGTGACGGAAAAGGCTACAGCGAAACACCCTATAACACCGTGAATGACTGTTATCAAAGAGGGAGCTTTAGCAAGGAGCAATGTAATCGTTTACAACAAGAGAGTTACCGAGATGCCCAGAACAACGGCCGTCATTTTAAGAGCCGCGAAGACTGTCTCCGAGACGACCCTCAGAACAATTGTCAGAGTTACAGTTCGGGTGGTCATTTCTTCTATTATAGTCAGCCTCGGTATTTTTCTTACAGCAATGAAACTGGTCACGCTAACGCTCTCTACCGTGCTCCCATGAACAAGGGCTTTACCAAGTCCAATGGAACGCCGTATATCGCACGCTCAACGTCTTCACGTGTTACCCCGGCAACCACAAAGACAACAACCCGTGGCGGTTTTGGTGGCTCTGTAGCGCGCAGCTTTAGCAGCAGCTCTCACTCTTTTGGCGGTTAATTTATTTAGGGTTTATTTATGACAGATAATGAAAGTCGACCAACCAGTCCTATCTATACCACGTTCACCGAAGAAGAAGTAGAGTTAGCGGCTAAGGCCGGTCATGGCGCTATGCAGGCGGTGTGTGAAGCGTTTAACCTGCCTAAGCTGGGTCAGTGGGATCTATGCAGCGATTGGTATAAAGCGTCAATCGTTAATCAGGTAGAACAGATCCTCAAAACAGCACCAAGTTGTCGAACCATGCATAACCGTTGGGTAAAGGTAAGAGTGCATCAGGGTTGGGTGCTGGGCGAGAAGGACCGTGAAGCAAAGACTCATCCGCACATCATGGATTTCAATGATCTGCCGGTTGAGATTAAACTCAAGCTGAAAGTCTTCCGTGCTACTGTTATGGCGTTTCGTAAACACGAGGGTCCGAAGTATGCCGCACGCAACTGTTGAAACACAGATCTACGAACCAGAGATCGGTGAGGTCTATCTGAGTTCTTCTGGGTTACCGTTCATGCTAATTGACTTCATGCGCTATGGCTTGAACTGCACTTCTCGTTTTGTGATGTATACTAACCTCGTGGACACCAAAGATGCCAAAGCCGGCGAACAGTGGTGTCTGGAAGAAAGCATCTTTATTAAAACCTTCAGGAAGTCATCATGTCAGAGAAAACATTAGATGAGTTAAAAGCAGAAATGCGTAAAGATGTAGAGCTGATTTTGTCGGGCAAGCATCCTGTTCAAAAAGCTGATGGCGTGATGTTTGTTGATGGGTACGGTAACTGTATCAATGAAAGCCGTCGCGGTCTGGGTAAACTCCCGCTGATCGACCCCAAGGTATTAGTGCATGACCCTTATGGTAGCAAGAGACTGTTGGTCGTCACCATTGTCAATGATGAAGTGACTGCTGCTGCTGTAGAGTGGAATAAAGATTGGTCCACCCCTGGGGTAGATTTCACGTCCCTACAGGTAACTGCACCGACTGAAGTCAAAGCCAATGCTCTTTTGGCGTTATCAAAAATGAAGAAGCCTCTCAAGCTTTTTCTGTTCATTCCCGTGGCTGTCGGTGAAAAGGTTGAGATGGTGTACGCGACTTCTGAAGAAGAGGCAAAAGCTATTCACAAAGAGAAAGTAGTTGATCCGGCTTGGTGTGATGTTGTCACCGAGATAGCTATTCCCACTTCACCTTCCTATGTCGATTATCAAACGAGGTTTGACCACGATGACGAATAAAGATGTAGAAAACGTAAAGCAGGCGATCGCGCAACGCTTTAAGTTCGCTTCTGAAAAGTTGCTTGGGGAAACATACCTTAATGAAGAACAGATGGTCGACGCGGTTCAAAATGAACTCCGCCCTGCTCTTTTCCGCAGTCTGGAAATTCTGTTTCGTCATTATCCCGATCTCTTTACGATGTTCGCTTTTTGTAAAGCGGGTTTTGATATCCAGATCGATGCCGAAAACAAAGGCATTAACATGGGGTTGAACAAAGAACTCAAGGACATCTTTGATTGGGTGGAAAGAAACCCCGATAAGCGGCAAGAAATGACGCCGTATTTCGATGCGTTAGCACCGGTGACTCATGAGATCACTGTGAGTGATGATGAAGTATTTAACGGTCGTGGCGAAGGTGTTAAAGCCATGATCAATGAATGGGCTAAATTAGCGGACAAATAATGAAAACTACCGAACGTCAATATCTTGATTTAATCCAGCGTACCGTTGATGAAGGTGTCTGGGTAGATAACCCACGCACTGGAACAGAATGTCTGACCGTAATCAATGCCGACATCGACATCGATCTGCGTCGCGGTGACTTCCCTGTACCAACCACCCGTAAGTTCAACTGGAAGATGGCTATCGCTGAATCCCTGGGGTATTACAAGGCCTTTACCAATGCCGGTGCTTTCCGTGCGTTGGGTGCCAAGACCTGGGACGCTAATGCCAATGAAAACGAAGCGTGGTTAAAGAACGCGAATCGTATCGGTCCTGACCACATGGGCAAAGTGTACGGTGCTGTTGCAGCTGATTGGCCGAAACACGATGGCACTTCTATCAACCTGTTCCGTCAGGTGTATGAAGATCTCAAAGCGGGTAAAGATAACCGCGGTGAAATCGTAACCTTCTGGAACCCGGGTGAGTTTGAGTTAGGGTGTCTTCGTCCGTGTATGCACACACATCAATTTTCACTGTTGGGCAATGATCTGTATTTAAATTCATTCCAGCGTAGTCAGGATATCTTACTGGGTGGTGCGGCGAACATTGTGCAGGTTGCGTTCTTCCTGCAACTCATGGCACATATCACCGGCAAGCGTGCGTGTAAAGCCAACCTCAAGATCGTGAACGCCCACATTTACGACAACCAGTATCCGGTGTTGATGGAGAAAGGTCAGCTGGATCGCGAACCAAAACTCCCTCCTTCATTAGTAATTAGTCACGAAATCAAAACCTGGGATGACGTCGTGAACATCATGACCACGGATCACGTGGAACTGCTTGGCTATCGTCATCACGATCCAATCGTTTATCCATTCAGCGTATAAGGTATTCATACCGATTAATAGGTGTTGACATGTTCGATAACTTAACTACCGAAGACGGTTACAAAACCACCCTGGAAGATTTCTTTCGCTTAGGCAATGCGTTCGTCGGCAAAGATGACGTGTCTGGCGTTATTCTGGGGGTTTCAAATAAAGAACTGGCTGAAGAAGATCCAAACAAAGTCACTGTGATTTACCGTCTCGGTGATAAAACCGACATTCGCTCTTGCCCTGTCCTTGAGTTCCTGATGGATTTCAAGTTGGCCAAGAAAGAATTCGAAATCTGGATTCCGTGGTATCAGGCGACCGGTGAAAGCTATCCCGCTCAAATGATAGAAAAGAAATCGGCTTATACTTTTAATGAAGCCATTTACCTTCACTACAAAGAGACTGATCGCTTGGAAGGTATTGAACTTCGAAACGGCATTTACTGTCTTATTGGCTGGGGTCGTTTCTACGACAACGAAGCATCTGCCAAAGCGTAACAAAGGTGTATCATGAGTTTACAGTTTGATATTAGTCGCTGGACAACTGAAAAGTTTGAAGAGCTTACTATGGATGGAAAAACCATTGATTTCGATGCAGCCACTGATAAGGTGGATTACAAAGACATCAAGAACTTTCGTAACGGCACCAACCTTATCGTCTATTTCTTTAAGGCTCTGGGTGAGTTAAGCGAAGGTGTTTTTCACGCTCTTTCTGTCCATGACATTTTGCGTGTTATCACTACCATGAATGGTGATGAAAACTGGAAGTGTCCTGAAGAAAAGAAAATATGGGAGGATCGTTTAATGTCGTGCATCGACAGCACTGATTTTAACACCCATGTTTTAACCTGGATCTACTGGGACTAAAGAGCTAACAAAATGAAAAAGATCAAGTCTTTGTTTATGCGTAGTTTCGAGAATGATCGTAAGGTCTATAACGAAGTTACCAAAGGTGCAGAGTGGGTGCAAGAAGGCGAAGGTGTCGCTACCCGTAAATGGGATGGTCAGGCAGTACTGATCAAAGATGGTCAGATCTATCTGCGCTATGACGCCAAGAAAGGTCGTACACCGCCTGAAGACTTTATCCCTGCCCAACCCCAGCCCGATCCCGTTTCGTTGCACTGGCCGGGTTGGGTTAAGCCTGGTAAGGGTCAGGATAAATATGTCAAGGAAGCTTTAACGCGTTTCCCTGATGGCATGCCTGAAGACGGTACCTATGAACTGTGTGGTCCAAAGATTGGTACGCGTCATGGTGCTAACCCAGAGAACCTGGAGCATCATGTTCTGATCAAACATGGTGTGGATGTTTTAGATGATTGCCCAACTGACTACCACAGTGTGCGGGCGTATCTGAAAGAAAGAAGTATCGAAGGTATTGTTTGGCATAACCCAACTACCGGCGATATGGTCAAGATCAAGAAAAACGACTTCCCCCTTTAACGTACCATCCTTTATAAGAGAATAAAAATGTTTACCATGAACGAACTGTTTGACCTTATCCGTGGCTGGGCAACTGACCGCAACATCATTTCCCAATCTGACTTCGAAGGCCAGTTCCTGAAAGCACAGGGTGAAGCAGGTGAACTCTGCAGCAATGCAGCAGGTGCTCGTCTTGCCAGACTGAAAGATGATGTGGGTGACGTTATCGTTTGCCTGACCAACGCCTACGCCTGCCACGGTCTGAAAATCGAAGACGTGATCGATTTCCGCCTGTTAAATGTCGGTGCCATCAATCATCCTTCTACCGAAGCGATTCACTCGCGACTGCGTGCGCGTGAACTGAAAACTGAACTGACATTGTTCGACCATGCTGTCTTCGCTACTAACTCAGTACCGTGCAGCGCAGAAGAGCTGTTGGAGAAGAAAGAAGAACTCTACTCTATCTTCAAAACACTGACGCGTATCGCCAATGGTCAGGGTTGGTCGCTTACTGAATGCGTTGCCGCGTCGTGGGATGACATCAAAGATCGTCGTGGTCTGATGATGGGAACGGCCTATGTCAAGGAACAAGACTTCACTGTCAAGGAAGTAACCGACTGGATTGAAAACTCTACCGGTCTGTCTGATGCATCTATTGCCTACCTGAAAGGTTGGTTAGAAGACAACACCGCTGCGGCCGTTTAATTACTTTCACTATCGGGAGAAGTACAATGTCAGAAGTAAGCTTTAAACGAGGTGATCGCGTTGTTCACCACAAAGGAGAACCGTACATCGTTCTAGGGATCTCTAACAAAAACAGCGGTAAGGATGGATTTGTTCCCACTGTTATCTACTGTCGTGAAGGCGGTGATGAAAGCGATCCTGATAATTGGTATAGTCGTCCCCTCAGCGAGTTCGCACAAAAGTTTACCCACCAGCACAAGATCACCACCGAAGGCACCGATTACATCGAAACAACGTTGGGTGTCTTTGGGCAGATTAACCGTCTCAATCAGATCTTTATCCTGGATCGCAGTTTGATTGAAAGGCGCATGAGTCAGCTGGTTGGCAAAACTGTAGGTGAAATGTCTTTTCCTTCGCTGCCTGCATACGACAATGCTAAAGATTCGTTAAAACGATTTATGACGGTGGAAGAAGAAAACGAAGCCGGTACGCTGTTGCATTATGAGCTGGTTGATTCACCTGCCAGTGAAGACGGTAAGGTGCACGTCGTCACCGTCAAAGGCGTTGTTAAGCCTTCTCAAGCGCTTAAACAGTTTATCAATAACGGCGGAACACCGTATTTTGGTATTCGCAGTCTGACGTTGCCGCACCAACAGTCTACTACTGAAGGTGAGATCACTTACCAGCACATTACCGATCTGGTGTGTTTCGATATGACGCCCGAAAATCCTCGTGCAGAAATGATTACGCTCTAAGCAATAACCCTAACTCCTACCCGTCTGGGTAGGAGTTAGTATACATTCTTTTTTGGACCTATATTACTTGGGTAGATATATAGTCAATTAACTTTGAGGAATCGTTATGACCCAATCTTTATTGCAGCTACATTGCAAGTCGTTTGATAAAAACAAACTCAGAAACCATGAAGGTGTCCTTCATTATGATGGGTGTGAATTAGAAGGTGTCCTCGACTTTCTTAATAGTGTTCTTTGCGAGAATGCCTGGGGATGTGGATGTGGTCGTCCTGATGAAGCTACAAGTTTCTTCTTTGCACAATTCGCCGATCTCGCATTTGGTAAAGACTACCATCGTCTTCCGGGTGGATTGGAGCTGTTTAAATACGCCTGCTGGAAAGAAGGATTGATTAACAAAGATCTTTCTTACACTGAAAAAGGGGAAGAGCTTTTATCTGTTCCAGAGCTTTTCTTTAGTGTTAAATGGGAGCAGTACGATAAAGACAAACAAGTAAGTTTTGTTCGTGAATCTTTACCAACTCTTTCCTTTGACCCTGCAGCAGTGCCTGCTGTGGTTAAAACGGTGTTTGGTGACGTTCAAGACGGACCTGAAATTGATTATGTCTCGGCGTTGGCTTATGTCGGTATCCTTGGTGGATATCTGAAAGTCAAACATGGCATTCCTTTTTCCCTTACGGACCGTACAGGGTGGGATAAGTTATACGCTGTCAGTGATCCTGTTTTTGAGAATTACGAAGGTGAGTGGTATAACAGTTTCCATGCACTGTCGGAAGTTTTAGAAATGGAAGAACACGGTGGTTCTACTCCGGGTTGGTTAAGTCACGACGAAGGCATTGAAAAACAGGAAGCTATCGAAAAGCTTTTTAACTGCAACGATCTCTTCACTTATTGTTTAACATCATGAGGTAGTTTATGAATATCGGTGGCGTTTATTTTGCTCACAATAACTTACCTGAAAACAATGCTCAGGTACATCGTCAATTCACGCAAAAGAAAGAACAGCGGGACATTGACCAGGAATGGTTACAGGCTAAGTTCGAAACGTACTCGCGTTACCTGCATCACTTCCAACAGCAATTAAAAGACGCCACGTTACCTGAACGCATCAACGAGCTGAACAGCTTAGTTGAAGATGCGCGTTCAGTGTTAAACGATATTCGGGCGAAAATGCATTAATCTTATGAGAGCTGTTGTCCTTCGGGACAACTCTCTCGATTCTTTAATTTTTTGAGGTTATAAGCAATGAAGGGACTAATCCGTTCTCTTTCCGTGGGTCTTGTAGGGGTATTGGCCTTATACGGTGCTTCTTCGTTAACCGTTGACTGCTACGTCACCTGGTATAACTGGAAGTATCAATCGGTCAATATCAAAGCTGTACCTCTACCTTTCTTTAGTTTTAAATATGTAGCAAAACCAGGCTATCACCTAGAAGCCCTTTGCGACAAAGGTAGCGACCAGCAGGTCCGTTATACCCGACTCCAAGGCTTCGACCATTTCGACGTTATAACAGACAAGCGACGAGTAGATCGCGACAACTGCGAAATCTTGATTGTGGAGAACTTGGACATTCCTGCTCCTCCCCTGAAAGATTACGACATAAAGCCTGTTCAGCCGAAATGAATTTAAACTCCAAGCGTGTTATATGTATCTTACAACACTTTTCTTGGGGTAGTAATGAAGTACTTTGTAGCAGACTTACACGCTGGCGATAAGAGCATTATTAAGTACCGCACCCAGTTCCCGACTTTAGGCTACCACGATGAATTCATTATGGATTTGTTAAGTGGACTGAAACCCAATGATGAATTGGAAATGGTCGGTGACTGCATCGTCGGAAAACATATGCTCGAGGAGTTCAAGAAGCTTCCCTGTAGGAAACGCCTGATTGTGGGTAACCATGATTTTGAAAAAGGAATTCGTTGGAATGACTTGCTGGGGGTTGTGGATGATATTCAAGGCGGGTATCGCTGGAAGAACCATCCATATTGGATCACTCACATTCCCGTGCATGCTGATCACTTGCGTGGACGTTTAAATATCCACGGGCATCTGCACGAGATCATTATTCCCGACAAGCGCTATATCAATGTCTCTCTTGAGGCGACAGGCATGCGTCTGGTTAGCCATGAGGAGATTCTTGACGGGAGTTATCGTACCTATCGTTAGTAAAAAAGAGGAAACCCTATGGTCACTAACATTTTGGTGTCAGCTATTGACTTCTTGTTGGCGTCTGGTGATTTTAAAGAACCAGGTCGCAGTGGACATTTTACAGAAACCGGGATTGTTTTCGACAAAGAAGCCGAGATCAAGACAACTTATGTCAAAGGCTCTGGGTTTATCGAAGGCACTGTGGGAGAAACCAACTTTCTCGCAACCTACGATGAGTCAATCAATCGTCACAGCTTTAAGTTGAGCGTGGATGGTAAACAGCCATTCATTGTCGACAAAGAAGAACTGCTGCTGATTGCACGTGATCACTTTTAATACCACCCAACTGCCTGACTTCGGTCAGGTGGTTACTTTAACTTATTTTTTTTTCACTGAAAGTTTGTATTATATAGGAGTGGTAAACAAAGTTAACAAAAACATTGAGTGTAGCAGTCTCAATGGTTTATCACCAAAAATAAAAACCAGTGGGTTACAAATCAACCTGTTCACAACAATAAAAACCTAAACACAAACCACACATCACGAACCTGGGGGTAACAACCCTGGGTTTGTCATATGTATGCGTCTTTTTTTTGCTTTTTTAATTTTATGCTTTTTACCCACAGAGAGAACTTTTCAATGGCCTTAGATTCCCGCGAGCTGATGCTAGAGAAATTTGTCACTGTAAACAAGGTGCGGTACCCAGACTACAAAGATCGTTTAGATAAGGTCAATGTTAACTCGATCGAGTTTGACACAATTGCAGCGGATCCTGCTAGCCCCATTACAGGACGCGTGTCTAACCTTGAATCAAAATCACTGCACATCGAAGCAGAGGAGCAATCCTGGGAATGCGCTTTGATGAACAGCGACAGGGTGTTAAACTTCAGTGATACTACACTCTATACATCTTTAAACGATATTGTTACCACTAAAACACGGGGTTTTTACAGATATAAAGATAGCGATAATAAAAAGGTAGCAGTGATGGTTATTCCAACCGAATATACCTCACCTTCTGACATTCTTTCAGTAGCGATGCTGGAAATTAATTCCTCGTCAAATTATTTAATCAAGACTCGTGAAGTCTCTATCACCGATATCATTAGTTCGGACATCTTTAAGATCCTGGTCAATGGCGATACCATCTACGGTGAACTCACGATTGTTCGTAACGACCCTAACAAGTTGTCTGCGGGTACGTGGGTTAAGGGTTATTACGGTCAAGTCTTGTCTGCTGATTTCATCTCGCCTGAAGTGTTAACGGAAATGGTAGGTGTTCCAAAAGAGAACATCATCTATCAGGATGAGAACTTGTGGCTCAAATTTAGCTACAACGGCAAAACAATTTATATTGCACAAAAGCCCACCGCCAGTAACCTAACGTACGATCAACTCAGCGCATTGAACCTCACAGAAGGCAAGCGTCTGTACACGATCAAAGGGGACAACTATTACGTTCGAGTACCAAGAGGTATTCCGGGCACCGAGTATAACGAGTGGGAAGATCTGTTCTACCACGTCAGTGCCAACGACCCGGATAAGTTATTCTGGGAGCAGTTTACAGATGACGAACTCGGTATTGGACTGTCAGGCGGTACAACAAGAAGTAAAGGTGAGTGGACCTGGTGTCAACAGGAGAACAAGGCGGTTGCGTCTGTAACTATCCGTGGTGGTAACAACGGCATTACGGGTAACTCAACGAGCCTGTTAAATGCGAAATCAACCAACCGTGGCTTCCGTCCGGTGTTGATCATGGAAGGTGTCAACGGTATCGAGCTCGATCCCGCGTTTGTTATGACTCCTCCTCTGCGTCTTATTCCGCTGAACCATGCGATCCCAGGCACCACTGATGCGTTTCCGATTAAATCGGCAATAACTCAGTTTGTAACTGCCCCGCCTAAGTTTACATCTTCTGCGATGGATGGAACGGTCATTAGTATCCGTGAAATCAAAATCAGAAAAGATGAAGACGTGCATGCGCCGATCGTCAAGGACACGGTTATTTCTGACACCATTCTCAACATCAGAGATATTTCGTTCAAGAACGTGAACCCTGCGCCAGTGATGACATCAACATCGATCACGACAGAGTTCCAAGGCATCTATCAGATAAGTGCGCCGAAGTTTGTTTCACCACCTCCAGTGCCTAAGGCCTCAACCGTAGATTATTCTCATGACACTATGGGGATCTCCATGTTGAAAGTGGTGGGTGCACCGCGTGCATTGTTAGCGACGGGTCGTCCTGCATCGATCACCGTTCCGCCAACTGATTATTCCGAATTAGGTAATTAAGGAAACTTTTTATGGCTATCCGCCTTTTACTGACTAACAACAACACCGATCCTGTTAACATCAACGTCTACCGTAGCGATACGGCTATTGACCGCGATAACCTGCCTGCGGCATTAGTGCAGCTGACCCAGGCTACAGGCAATCCGATTGTCTTCACTGACCCTACCGCCGTACAGGATAACTTCTACCACTATGTGTTTGAGGTTGTCGGTGCGAAGGACCGGCAGTTGAGCCGTGACTTCTACCTGCAGGCCACTGAAACCCGTGGTGAAGGCAAGAGCAAGATCCTGGTGGGTGATGCTAACCTGGGTTATATGGACACCATTTTGGCAGATAACTTGATTGGCGCGCCGGATCTCTACACTGCTCTGGGCCTGGTTAACGGCTCTCAGTTCCCGTATACCTACTGGTATAAGTTCATTCGTAACAACAAGATCCTATTCGTCCCAAGCCAACCGCTGGTTTACAACATCACCGGTACACAGGCAAAAGCAGCAGGCACGTTGGATGGTTCTAAAGTACTGACGCTGCGCGGCAATAAGTACAAAGTTCGTCTTCCAAAAGCGTGGAATGAGGATGGCAGTAACTTGCCGGCTGTCAACTACACAGGCGACTTCGAAAACATGCTGACACAGACCAACGAGTTCAACGATCTGATCTATCCAATGATCGACGTAACTCCACTGGGTCAGCGCTTACCTAACCTGGCACAGATGACCTATTCACAGCTGCGTCTTAACTCCTATCCGAACATCATTGGTAATGAGTTGAGTTCCGACGGTACTCAGATGGTTGTGCGTGGCGCGAACGCTACAACACGTCAAGCGATGACCACGGTGAAAACCGTAGCATTAAATGCCGCCTCTATGTTGTGGCCAATTCTGGAACTGGTGGAGGTCTAATCGATGTCATTAACTGTAAATTGGAATGCCGCCACTGGCGCAGATAAATATCGCATTTATCGTGCTAAAGAAAAATTCACCAACGCCACTTTGCCTACTGACGTTACTGAAGTAGCAAACACGGTCTTGTCTAAAACTTATGACGATGTCGTGCGTAACACCACCTACTGGTTTGCCATCTCCAGTGTGGACAGTAACGGCGTTGAAACCATTGGTGAAGCGTTCTGTCTGGGTTACTTCCCTGAATCAGGTCCGGGTCCTAAAACGCTACTGCGTGGTGATTGGACCTTTGGTTACTTTGGTGAGGTCAATGTCACTGACATACTTTCTCAGAGCCAGATCAAAGCGGCGCTGAACGAGAAGAACATTAACCCTAACTTCCTGAACACCCTGTTCGACAAATACCACAAGTTCATTGTGAATAACAAGGTCTTGTTTATTCCGAACAACTACCTGACTTACGCAGGACAGACCACCACTCTGGCCATGTACGCTGCTCATGGCTTCCCGCCGACGATCAAAGATTCGTATCGCATGGAAAGCAACGGCTGGCAGTACATCTACCGTTTACCGAATCCGTCTAAAGATCCGGCTAAATACATGACGGCGATGACCATTGATGGAAACAGTGCTGATTGGTTGGGTAGTGAAGCGGGCCTGTTTGCAGGCATGTGGAATAACCAAAGTCAGAACCCAGATTGGGCGAATGCGTTGAACAGTGGCGGGTCAGGCACCAAGTATCACTTACTGGACTTGGCTTATACAGCTTATGTTCCGGTGGGCGCTCAACCGCCGACTAACGTCAGTGCTGCGTGGGGATTTCAGGCCAACGGTTCAGTCTCCCAAATCACGGGAACGACCCTTCGCTTCTGGCCTGTTCTGGAACTCGTGCTTTAAGGAGAGCTAAATGTCTATTATTTATGATTGGCTCAATCCTAACAAAGAAGCAATTACCAAGATCGAGGTCTACCGTGCGAATAAACGTGGCGGCGCCAAAACCCTGTTAGCTACTGTGGCTCCTACCGCACTGGCTTATGAGGATAATACTGCGCAGATCAACAAGGTTTATTTCTACTCCTCGTTGGTTTACCAGGACGATCTTAAAACGTGGTCTGTTGAGCAACCTCTGGCAAGTTTCGATAGCACAGGTCCGGGGAGTTCTAAGTTGCTGCGGGGTAACTGGGAATTTGGCTACTTCGGTTCGGTTGATAAGAGCCTTATGCCAACCTTTAGCGAGGTAGCCACAGCGGCGGGCATTAGCACTGACTCAACGGCAATGACGGCATTGAAAGTTTTCCATAAGTGGATTGTAGGCGGGCGTATTATCTTTATCCCTGATACGCCCTTTGCCTCTTCTAACTTAACTTTCACCGGCAACGTGCTGATGCAGAAGAAGCTCATGCCTACTGTGGGACAAACGGATAAGGACCTGTTTTCGTTCAGCAAGAATGGATTGAAATACATTATCCGCGCTCCTTATATGGATGATCGTGAGTCTGCGATTGGTGATGGTAGCTTGGTCATCAGTAGTGCGTCTGTTCAGGGACATAACGGTTCGTACCCAGTTTCTGAACTCATGGCGTTGTTCTGTTGCTTCTCTGGCGCCGATACTGCCAAGCGTTTGAAGATGTCGATGTGGTATGCAGATTCTGTCATGCCTGACGCCACTAACTTCGCAACCTATCTCTGGAGTTCTTCGTTTGTGTCGTTGGGCGCGGGTGACCCCGGGGACTCAAGTCGTCCTATGGCGTATATACCTTATCTGAACCAGATCAATACCTCGACTCCTGCATTTGGTCGTGGTTTCTGGCCGATCTTCATCCTGGATTTAAGCGTGTAGTTTTCTATAACTAAATAGCCTTGGGGGAAACCTCGGGGCTATTCTTAATCAGGATTTTATAGAGGTCTTTGTCCATAAATAAAGGCACCTTCTTTTCCTTCATATAAGAGGTTCACATGAGCGGTAATCCCCTTCAGCTTTTCTTGGATCGTTTCCTGTTGATCAACAAAGAGCGTTATAAGAACGACCCCTTCTCTCTCAACATTCTGAATAACCTCTCCCTGTCCGATATCACCTTTTCTAACTGGCAGTCGACTCAAATCGCCGACGGTCCCGTTCAGCAAACCGTTGACATGGATGTGACAAAGAAACTCGTTGCCCATGCTCAAAAGTATTACACCCTGGATTTTGCCAGCCCACTGGTTTCAAAGCCAACAGATGCTACACCTGTTAATGAAGCGGATCTGACAAGCAAAAACAAGACGGGTCTTTACTTCTATAATGACACGAACTTTTCGCCGGCACGTGTTGCTTGTGCAGTTGTTGTACGCGCGCCTACAAGCCTTTACGACGACGGCATTGCTGTTATTAAGGCGGCGTGTTTGTTTGATTTAACCGACGCGACGTTTACCAAATTGAACAACGGCGCTGAAGTTTTAGTCGCAGCCAAAACATTTGTCGACACCATCAAAATCTTGCAGTCCGCTATCACTGAGTTTCTTTATGACGGAACTTACAAATACGACGGCACCATGACTTACTAAGCATTGAGGAAAGAACATCATGGCAACAAATATCACACCTACCGGCACTTTCGATGATGTTCCATTGATCGATGTCGGCGATCAGGTGAAAGGTGGTGCTGATGGCGCGGCAAACAAGCAAGCTATTGCTTTAGCTAACCGCACACAGTTCTTAAAAGCAGCCGCAGAGAAAAACGCGACCGATATTGCAAATACAACGCCGGACAAAATTGGAGCAGCTAAGGCGACTCATTTACACGTCTCAGCAGATGTCACCGATTTAGATCCTCACGTCAGTGACTTAATGACCAAGATTATTAAACCGGGTGCAGGTGTTACGATTGGTTATGATCCGGCTAAGAATCAGATTCTGATTGCGGCTAAGCAGTTGGCGGACATGCCGGGTGCCAACGACTTTCTGACCTTTGAACGCAACGGCGCAGTGGCGGGACAGACGTTTTCTTTTGTTACCCAAGCGATTAACTCGTACAAGTACCAGGCTTACGCCTTGAAAAAAGAAGCGGGCGCCGCGAATCAGAACTTAACACTGGACGTGTTTAACGCTGCAGCCGTGGGACGTTACAACATCATGGGTGGGGTTCAGTTCACCAGTAGCGGTGTTAACCTGGAAAACTTATACACAGTGGCCTTAAACTACGACAACACTCGTTTTTATACCACCGGTATTCCTTTGGCAGGTGACAAGATTGTTATCGATTTCGACAGTTCAGGTTATGTTCCAGTCTTAACTTCGAACACCGGTAACGCGGCATTCCAGGCTATCGCTTCAAGCGCCTGGAATACTGGCATCAGCTTCCCCCAATGGCATGCGTTTTCTGACATGGCGACGGGGAGCAGTGGTGAAGAAGGTTGGGCTTCTGCAAGTGTCCCGACACGATCAGCACCTCAATGGCTTGGCATCAAGATGGACAAGGCGGTTAAGATCAACGCCTACTCTTTCCAGAACCGCATGAATGGTGACATGGCTACACCGTCGTCATTCCAGTTCCAGGGTTCTAACGACGGGACAACGTGGGTCAACATTGATGCTGAACAAACCAACAGCAATGTTAATGCCGGTGCGGTAGTCAAGATTCCTGTTGTGGATCAGACGCCGTATTCCAGTTATCGCATTTTGGTGTATGCGTCAGCGGGCGTGGGCAACAGTAAATTTGTCTACATTCGCCGTATGCAGATCTTTACCAGCAAAACGGGATTGCTCTCAACTACCGACAAGAGCACGTTCTATAAAGCGGTTAATGGTACATTGACACAAGTTGATGCCAGCACAGATGCTCTGTTTAACAGCAATGCATTTGGTAGCTCAGGCGCTATTAAACAATCTGACTTGGCAGCCGCCGGCATTACTCAGATCGTTTCTTTGTCTCAACAAACCATCACGACACGCTCACTGTATCTGAGTAGATTGATGACCATGAAGTCGTTGATTGCCGGCACACAGTGGCAGGTTATTAACAGCATGACGGTAACGGGTTCTGTGACCAACAACGGTGTCATCAAAGGGATGTTAACACGTAACCTCACTGACTACTTCTACCTCGACGGCAGTGGTGCGTGGGTCAAGGTAACACTAACCTTTGATCAGGCGGGCGCTAACTTGATGCAAAGCAACGGAATGACTCTTGCTCAAATCAATGCGATTACCAAAGCACAGTGGGCGAGCTTCTATGCTGATATGGGTGGGATGCCAGATTACTTAGGCTTTGCATTTGGTCTGCTTAAACCAACCTTGACTGACACAGTAACACTTAACAGTGTGGCGGTGAATGTCGACAATGTCAACGTCTATAAGTTACAGACACCGGCAGAAGTAGAGATCCGTTGGAACCGTGCTGGTTTGACTTTTAAAACAATAGCCGCGGGCGATTATATTCTGGGTTACCAGATCCCCTAACCTATAAGGTGGGGGTCCCTCCACCTTACAAAATCCTATGTACACCATAAATATTAAACCAGGAAAGCACTATGACAGATATTGTTGATAAAAGCACTTTTGACACAGTTCCCCTTATCGAGGTGGGTGAATCGGTCTTGGGTGGTCTGAATGGTGCGGCTAACAAACAAGGGATTGCTTTAGCTAACCGTACCAAATTCCTTAACGAAAAAATTAACCAGCTCGGTCCAGCTGATGTAGGCGCCGACCCTAAAGGTGATGCGGCTAACAAGATCGCTCAACACTCGGCGGATCCCGACGCTCATCCTCAGTATTTAAAAGCTGCAGATGGTGACGGGCGTTATCTGCAATTACAGGGTGCTAATTTACCCAACGGCGCCGTATTGTTAGATGCGTCTGGAAAGATCCCGTCGATGTACCTGGATCTGATTCAAAGCAGCTACGTTGCAGTGGCAAATCAGGCAGCTCGTTTGGCTTTACCTAAAACGTCTAACTTAACCATTGCAGCTCAGGTAGACATCGATACTTTGTTCTACCTGAATGGTAATTTGGATCCCGCCGTTGCGGGTAATTGGGTACAGGGCCAGGCCGCTACAGTTTCTGGCGTAAGTCGTGTTTTCAATCGCACAGGTAATATCACGGCTCAGTCAGGAGATTACACTGCTGATCAAATCACTGAAACCGCGACCCGTGTCTTTACTTCTCCTACCGAAAAAGCAGGATGGTCGGCCAAGCAGGATAAACTGGTTAGCGGTACTAATCTGCTTACGTTAGCGGGCAAGTCGCTGTTGGGTGCAGGCAACCTTACTTTGGTTCCTGATGATCTGGGGGCAGCAGCTAAAGTCCATAAACACGAGATCACTGACGTTAACCTGCTAGCCGATGCGTTATCACAATCGTCTTCTAAGAACCTGGTTCCAGGGCGTGGTATCTCTTTAACCACTGACCCCAACACCAAGAAAGTAACGATTGACCTGTTAAACGGCGGAACACCTTTAGCTGCATTTATTGTGGCTGATCGTCAAAATGCCATCGCAGGGCAAACGCACAATTTCGGGTTCCAGGAAAATGGCTCGTACTCTTTTGCTGCTTACGCACTAAAAGAAATCGCAGGCGCAACCGGACAGATTACCCCAATCGAAACGTTCCCAGTGGGCAACGCCGGCAATTACGACCAAACTCCGAACCTGGTTTTTAACAATGGTCTGAGCTTGTATATCGGCGAAACCTTGACGATGAGTAAAGAAGGATCTCTATACCGTGCGGGGTTAAAGCTCAACGGTAGTGACTTCAAACTCGACTCTACCCAGGGTGCAACGTTACCGTATCTGGTTTCTTCGAATTCAGAAAACGGTATTACGGTTTCTGGTTCATCGATTTATAGTGTGGGGTATGATGTGTTCAGAGCCTTTAACGGCACCACGGGAAGTGGAAGTTACTGGTGCAGTCAAAGTGGCACCGGGGCTCCCACCGATGCAAACCCTCAGTGGTTGATGATTACCCCGCCTTCAACTTGGAACAACATTCCGATTGGTTATTCTTTAACCTCTTTAAATGGTGACGGTAACGCCCCATCCAGCTGGAAAATCCAAGGGCGTAATGATGACAACACCTGGACAGATCTGGACACCAAAACCAACTACACTCCGTCCCGCACGGCCCGGATGGATTTCACCTTAACGGCGAACAAAGCATACAAAAGCTATCGCATGTTAATCACGAAAGCGGACAGTAACGCTAGCTGGTTGCGTGTTGATGAACTGACATTTACCTTCGCTGTTGAGAAGAACCTTTTCTTACGCGATAAAAACGGTGTCTATTACACGTTAAATGCAAGCAATGCGTTAACAACCATTGCCGCGTCAGGCGTCGTATCAGGTGCTGGCTTTTCTAGTTTGCCGACGAAGACTACTGCCTCGGTCGCGAGTCTGTTACCACTGGACGTTGTTTCCACCGGTGCATCGCCTGTGAAATTAACCGTAACGCCTGTGAACGGGTTCTTTAAAACCAAAGCACCTTTTGCCATTAGTAATTACCAAAAGCTTTCGGCTTTAACGTTCAGTTTCAATGCGCAAACGGGTGGTGAGCTTTATTTGGCGGTCACGCGCAACGGCACTGATTACTTCACCTGGAACGGCACGTCATGGGACACCTTAGCATTAACAGGTGACATTCCTACTGACACCGCTACCTTGTTAAGTAAAGGCAACAAGCGTACGGTATTGAATGCGTTAACAGCGGCTAACTTGGCATTGTTGTATAACGACAAAGTTGACAATCTGGGTTTTGTGGGTGTGTTGGTAAACGGCACGGCAGTGACTGCATCCGTTTTCAGTTTCGCGAGTGTGACAGGCGATCTCCGTTCTAACTGGAAGTTGCAAACACCTGCGGAAGTTGAAATTGCGCGCGGTGTGGGTGTGTTGAGTTTCAAAACAGTGACAGCGGGTAATTACAAACTGGCCTACCAGTTCTTATAAGTATCATTGACAAGGGAGTAAAGATGGACGATAGCATGCGTTACTGGATTCGTTATGACGGATCCGATTATACACCCAGTGCGGACAATATGTCACCATGGGGTTACGCGGAGTGCACCAAAAAGCCCGACGAATATTCTTCGCTGTGGGACTGGAACTTCGGGCAATACGCGTGGGTGTTGAATCGCGCACGTTATATTGCGCAGGTTGAAGTCAATCGCCTGGCGCGCGAAGAAATGGGTGTAACGTGGGGCGGGAAGGTTTACGACACAGATGATCGTGCTCGTATGGCGCTGATGGCACTCATTCAATACGCGCCAGCATCCACTGACTTCAAACTCCAAGACGGCAGTTATGTCCAGTTGACGTTGGAAGAGATGAAGGCGTTGTTCAATAAAGTCATGGAATATACTTTGGCGTGTTATGCTCACGAAAAAGATATCCGTGAACTGATTGACGCGGATGCGTTTGATATCACCATGCTGGATAACGGTTGGCCGTCTACGGTATTGGATCCGGTAGAAACTACAACACCCAGTGAAGGTGGTTCTGACGCCGATACTGGAACCGGTAGTGGCGCAGGTGGTTCAACCGGTGGTGAATCTACTCCGGCCGCTTCGTAAGCTTTTATAACCTCTAACTACCTGCCGCAAGGCAGGTAGTTAGTTATCCATGTCTTTTAACTGAACACCTTATCTTCTAGTCGATTATTTTTTAACTCTATATTATCTAGGCAGTAACCAACCTCATAAAGGAAAGTAGTATGAAAAATATTTCATTGGAAATGTATTACACCGCGTTGGAAAAACTGTTGCCGAAGGCACTGATCAAGGCGTGTTACGAAAGTATTCTCCATAATGATCCCGCGCATAATGTGGATCACGTTTTCAACGTTTGTCGTTACGGTCTGCAGTTGACTCAGGGTAACGTCAGCTCCCATGACCGTTCCATTATTTTGGCAGGCTGTTTGATGCATGACCTGGGGTGTCGTTATAACCGCGAACACCACCACGTTATTTCTTTTGGTCTGGCATTTAAGATGTTGAACGAATTCGCCACCGATATGTTTGACGAAGTAGATGCATTAGTAATTGCAAATACCTGCTTGGAACACCGAGCGAGCTGGGATAAACCTCGCACCTCCTACCAGAGTGATTACGTCGCACTGGCCGATCGCGGTGAGCCTAACCTCAACGAAATGATTCGTCGCTGTATTGTGTTCCGTCAAGCTGAAGGCAAGACACCGGATGTTGGACAGATGTTACAGGAAGTGTTTGAACACATGCAGGAGAAATGTGGCACTGACGGCTACATGTGGAAATCTTACCCAGGTATTGGCTGGCAGATTAACCAGAACCTGATTCACGAAATCTGTCGCACTGTTGATGACCGCATCCGGTTAACTCAAGCGATCGAACAAGTTTATAAACTTTACTGTTCTTAAAGGTGACTATGGAAGATCAAGTGATGGGAGCTTTGCTGGGCCTTATGGCTCAGCACGGTTATCAAAAAGATCAGTTCGCTGAGTTCCTGAAAAAAGAAGTTCGGGATACTGGTTCTATTATCACGGCTGAATTCAAAAATAACATCGCCAAATTTGAAGTGGTTAAAATTGGTGAGGTTAATATCGCTGGCGAGATCGATCGTGTTTCATGGGACTACAATCGTGCACTGGAAATTGAATTCATGCTGCAGGCGAAAGCGGACTTTGACAAGTTCCATCCTGCTATTGATAGTAAGTGGGTATATGGGGCTTGCGGGAATCTCGTGGCTTATTATCCCAGAGGTAGGCCGCGTAAGGTGAAGAACAGGAAGTTCGCCGCTCACCGTAAGGGTGGTGTGCAAGTTAACGATACTCACTTCCGCAAAACCAATAACTCCCGGCGAGGTTACTGAGTGAACAAGAAGAAAATCGTTGAGTTAGTGATGAACGATATCGTGTTGTTCTACCAACGTTATTTCGACATTCCTGATCTTTGTAAAACCGTTAAGATACTTAACACCGGACAGTGCTATGTTGTAGCGCATTTAGCGGGTCAAGTACTGAAGCAGGTTTATCAACTTAAACCCCGTCTGTACTCACACTGTTTACATGCGTGGCTAGAGGTTGACGGGATCGCCTATGACACGCTGTATCCACAGGGTTATCAGACTTCAGTGGCGACAGTGTGGAAGTTACATGAACTCGGATACAACCTGGATGAAATGGAAATCGGTGATTACGGTGGTAACGGGTACGTTCCTCAGGGGTATGACTTCCAGGGCTTCTACAAAGCGTTCTTAGCGCGTTGGGGTATTGAGGCTACAGAGATTGTCCCTGATGCAGTTTGTGTCGTTCAGCACGTCGTGAAGAGCGCTAGTGTGCGTAAGCGTTTAAAGCGTTGGCATCGGCGTAAAAGTGCTAAGTATGTATCGACTCCACTGTTTGTCAAACACAGACATATTAACGCAGGCGCGCTTCCTTTCACACATTATTATTGAGAGTTGCTATGGATGATGAAGTAGTTTGTCTTGATGAAGAACTCGATCCAGATGTGCAAGCTGCTATCGAGGTCGTGTTTGTAGGATTTCCAGACGTGGGGCGGGTTATCGGCTCCCATTTAAAGGAAACCTATAATGTATATCGCACTATCTGCATTAAACAGCGAGATACTTATTACTACAATCATTGGGGTTACCAACCTAAAAATATCCCACCTAAACACGCAGTGTGTTCATCACGCCGCAGGGGAAGACCGTGCAAGAAGAGAAGATGAAGTACCGTGAAGGCGCAAACAGTTATGTTCATCATGAAGGACGTGATTTCTTTGTAGATGATTTACTGGACGCCACAGAAAACAAACCCATGCGTGAAATGAAGATAGCACAGCTGGATTGGATTATCGGGGGCATGTCTGAATTAGACGCGGGGCGCATTGGTCGTGCTAAAACTGTGTACCCGTTGATTGTTACAGAACAGACCATTCCACGCCGTTGGGTTGTACTCGATGGTTATCATCGTCTCTGCAGCGCCATTCTTCAGGAAAGAACGTTAGTCAAAGTTCGTGTTATCACATCTGAAGAACTTGAACTTCTGCATCAACAAAGATTAAAACCAATTTTTAATTAAGGGGTGTAATCGTGGAAAAGATTTACGTTTGCAAATCAGGCACCACCAAGTTTAAAAAGCAGCAAGAGAAAGACATCAAAGATTTCGTTGAGGCTTATCCAAAGGTGCGCGCGGTGTATGTCGACTGGGAGTACTACGGGTATGACAGACATTACTTCCTGGTCTGCATCTTTAAAGCAACAGACTTAAAGCCGGCAGAAAAAGCCAAGCTCAACGGTGAAAACAGAAAGGGTTATCTACCCTTTACTTATCAACAAGTAGCTTAACTTGTCAATCTATTCGGGAGAAGTAGAATGGCGGTTCGTTTAGCATTTAGCGGTGGGGTAGAATCACTTTATTTAGCACAGATGTTCCTGGAAAACAAAAAGAAAGTCGAACTGTACTACGGTAATATACGTGGTACGTTCGCTGACCCAATAGAGGCAGGGTTAGTTTACCGTTGTTTTCTGAAACTCAGAGAGTTGTACGGTTTTAACGTCGACCTGTTCTACTGCACTCAGAAATACTTCACCAGTTCTCAGAGTCAGAAGTTGGACGGCTCTCATTACGTCAATCAGGCTTTTCGTGTTGCCTGCATGTTGACGGATATGATGGCTTACGGTGGGGATCACATCTACGCTTGTGGTTGGACGGGTAGTGGGGCGATTGAAGAATCGCTAAATACTGCCTGTTACACACGGGCTGATTATCAGGCTATGACACTCCTACCCAGGATGTTACATCCTTTTAGTCGTGCTTACAGTTTCCCCCACACCATCCTCACCCCCTTGCATGACCAGAGTAAGGCCGAAATCTTTAATAAGCTTAATCCCGAACTGCTGGATTACTTGGTGTTGAACAGCGATAACGGGCGGGTGACCACAGCGAAGATAGAGGAATACGAGGAGGCAAATCTTCCCCTACCTCAATATTTGCTAGGTCGAGATATACCCAAAGAAATATGTCACAACGAATTTGCGCGCTTCTTCTTTTCAGATGTCGAGTGGTGCACTTATTTTGGTGACGACAGTTACGAAATAAATATGTTGCTAGAAAACTCAAGACCATTTCACCCCCGGTTCCAGGCGCGCATGCCAGTAGAGGATGTGTTATCGGCGGTGAGGACTTTTGAGCATCGGACCAAAAGAATTATAACACTTATCAACCTAGGTAAAGGGACAAATACAAATGCCGATCAAAACAGTAAAAAGCACGATTGATATCGAAATTCAAAATGAAAACCTGGATTTCTTTTATCTGCGCAATATCGAACTCAACGAAGCATCCATGACACCGTTCCGTATTATGTTGTTATTGGATGCCGCTCAATTCAAGGAAGCCGTAAGTGTTCCGCTACCAATGGAGTGGTATCAGCACATGCCGTGGTGTGTGGGTGTGTCCGTTTGCCGTAACGTGTTCGGACATATCTACTTTGTTTTAAAGAACAAACAGGGTTCGGTAGAATTTGAGATCTCTGTGGATGAAATCCAAAGCTTTTACAAAACCGATGAATTGGGTCTTCGGGACGCGTTGCGCCGCGGCATTCTTGTTAATAGTCTGGTTAAAACAATTAACATTGCGGGCACAATGTTGGTGACGGATCAAACAGAATACATCATTCTTGTGGGTGAGGGTGGACTAGGCGGGATTACAAGCGTATTCCTCAACTCCGAGCCCTTCTCCATCGTCGATATTGACACCAGTGATAAGACGACTTATTTAAATGCCGTTTCTCGCTTACCATTAACGTTGCGCGGCATTTATGAAAAAGAGGAAGAAGAATAATTATGGGCAGCGTAAAGGTCACTAAAAAGCTGGAAATCAAAATCCAGGGTAAGAACGGCGTGTCGGTAATGTTGGAAAACATTGACCCCGTTCATTTAACTGATGAAGGTCCGTTTGCTATTGCGGCGTGCTTGGAAGTCTGTAAGATCGCTAACCCGGTGTTATTGCAACTTCCTCAAGACTGGACTCAGCGTTTCGCCCCTGGTCATGTTGTCAGTCTTGCGGTACAAGAAAGCAACCTTCAGTTTTCAATCCGTGATCAAGCAAACAAACTGTTGGGTGTTTTTGAAATCGATTCACGCAAGCTTTGGACGGCGTTGGATTTTAACAGTGACTTCCGCTGGGATTTTGTGGACATCCATGAGATCGAAGAAACACCCGGGTTGTTCTACGGTCAAGACGGTGAAGGTCAGTATATGATCATCACTGATAAAGCCACATTCTTTATGGTGGTGGATTATTACCAAAACCACAGTGTGGATAAGGTATGGCATATAAAGAAACCACAGGCGCTGTATGACGTTTGTACTTCCAGTGACAAGGATTTCAAAGCCTGCATGAAGCTCATCCCTAACAACGTTCTAGAAGCCCTGAACACCAATCCTGCGTATCATGAATATATGAACCGTGGTCGTTTTCTTTAACAGATCTTTTGAATAATACTCCTACCCTTGCGGGTAGGAGTATTGAGTTTACTTATTTTTTATGCTTGGCTAACTTTGAAATCCGTTACTGTCATACCGCGGTTGTTATCCCACATGCCAAATGTTACATACGTACCTTTGTCAATGACGGTATCTTCTACGCTGGTTAACAGAGCAGCATCAGCAAACAAGCGGATCATACTGCCTTTGATATTAACCTTAAGCACCTGGCTATCTGAACAACGGATATCTGTTGTGTTCAGCTTGGTCAGGGTAAAGGTTTTATCCGCATTGATATCTCGACGGAACAATGCCAGTTTATTAAGGCCGTCACTGTCTTTGCCGAGGAAACTCAACACATAAGCAGAAGAATCCGCATTCCAGTTAAGGCGACGGAATTCAAACGACGTAGACAACACGTCGGTAACGTTAGCCGGACCAGTCAGTAATTTAAACTGAACCTCAACGTCCGTTAATGTGGTGTCCATGCCCACAGAGCACTTGGATTTCTGGATCAGACTAAGCACACCGTCTTTGGTGTTTGCACCGCCATTAACTCCCCAGTTACCCCACTTAGCCTCAAACAAGCCACCCAAACCATTATCAAGTGCACGACCAGACAACGGCGCAGTGCGCATGAAGCAATCACTAAAGAAAGCAGCCTTCTCCACCGGCAACTTATAGTAAGTACCGTTGAGGTTAACCACCAACTTGCCATCGCTGGTCAGGTCACGAGTTTGCAGATTAAATGTACCGTCTTCCATAACGGCTAAGCCGTGTTTCATTGTACCGATAGCCATGGCGTTGCGTGGACGATAGACACTCAGTTTTGTAAACTCAGCGTCATCCATTACGTTGCCTTTATACGTCCAGAAGAAAGGCGTGCCGTTGGTGAAACGCGAATGCGCAGTGGTTTCCAGATAACAGTTTACCCAACCACAATTAGCCGGAAGCTGAATGTAGAGAGTAAGATCGTTATCCCAAGGGCGTTCAATAGCAATATCTGCTACTGGACACGTGCCTGTTACCGTTGCGGAGCCTTCTTGGCGTTTTCCGTTTACCGGGTGACGACGCAGACTCATTTCGATTTGACCGCCACCGAAGTTATCTGAACCGTATTGACTATTAAGACCGCTACCCCCATCCGTCCCGTGTGCGCCAACTACACGGAATTTGGTAACGTCGTTAGGATCTACTACACGCCACGTGCCTACACAGACCCACACAGGCTTATCGGAATCGTTCCTGAAGCGTATGTTGGAGTGCAGGTAGTTGTACGCCATGCTGCCGTACTGGCGCGTTCCGTAGGCCTCCTGTTGCAGTCTACCGCGCTCATAGGGCTGGTCTTCTGCAACATTGGGGTTGTCATAAAGAATAGAGGAACCGGACTGCACGTTGATACCACGAGAAATGATTTGTGCATAACTGAGGTCAAATGGAAGCTTGTTGCCTTCCAAGCTCAAACCATCAATCAGCCATTGACCATTCACCAAGGTACCTGGGTTATTACAGTGTTCGATCCAGCCGTTCTTAATAAAGCTTTGTGTACACTTCGGTATATCCAGTGCCGGGTTATCACCACCGTGATTCTGAATATTGAAGTTGCTCAGTTCAATTGCAGTGGTATGGTACCACGAACCGTTTTCCGCATTGGACCAACGGTTACGAATCAGACTATCCTGACACTTCGTTGCATAGAACTCTTCAAACCGCGTATCCAAGGTATCCAACAAGTCGAAAAGCACGCCACCAACACATTCTGCACGCCAGAAGCTTGCGTGGATGAATTGGCCTGCGGTTACGATGTTCTTGAAGAAACCACGTTTATTCGGTTTTGTGTCGTTGCGCCCGTGGAGAATCAAATTACCGATCTCTACTTTACGCGCTTTAACCAACAGAGCAGGGAGTTTTTCGTCGCCGTCTAAATACAAACGCGTGGTTCCGAAATAACCAAAGAGAACCGGATTGCCCACAAAGCGGAATAATCCGCGTTCCTTGTCAGCAACCGAGAAATCCAGGTTCGTTACGGAGAATTCACCCGCTGGGAACTGAATCCCGATATTGGTGAACGGTGATCCTTTCTTATCACCCCATGCGACCATACGACGACATGCCTCGGCACAGTCAGTTTTGCCATCCCGTATTGCACCGAAGTGCGTTACGTCTAAACGGTTGGCATCGTGAATTATGCGTTCCCAGTAAAAATTAGTACCCACAACACGGCAGATAGTTCCGCCGTCATCAAGGGCACTACCGGTGCGTGCTACAAACGTACCACCACCGTATTTGTTACCTGCATAGTAGGACTGCAGCTCGATGGTGTCTCCGGGTTGAACAGGGTTGCTTTTGGCAAGTTCTGTCCAGGAGTCGATAACACTGGGATTGATAACAGGCATGATAATTCCTCTTTAAATAGAATAATGAAAGAAGAGGATTAAACGGAGGGGTATCACGCTAAATTCCCCTTCATAACATTCCGTTACGAAATGCCAAATATTAGAATACAGTTGGTTTCAGACCTATATAACCTGGGTGAATAGAAAACAATAATGTTTTTCTACTAACTTATATAAGGTATTTAATATGAAACTGACTTGGGTATTATCTAAAGAGTTCATTGAATTAGTTCGCATGAACATCACTGCACCTAAAGCAACTATCATCCGTATCGCTGAACGTCGCTTTATTTTCTCTAACCCGAAAGCCAACGAAATCACCGTCTTTGAATCAGACGTTGACCGCGCTATCGATATCATCAACAACACCGAATCTAGCTTTGACCGTTATGCTAGTGTTTATACCTGGATCAAAAACAACATGTCAGTTGTAAAAGCAAAAGCCAACGACATGAAAAGCCTGTGGGCAGAATACCGCGCGTTCATTACCGCTCGTGGTATCGAATGGCTGTGGGCTGTTACCGGTGTGTACAACACTAACACTGCTGTAGAAAAAGAATTCAACGCGTTAGTTGCTGAAGTAGCTGATCTTTAAGAATCAGTTTCTGACAGCACTGTTGAAGATTTCTATAGCCAGTGAAGACAACGCTGTCACAAGAAGATTTATAATTCAGCATTTAAACTTATTACACTAGGGGCTTTACCATGGTAGTTCCACGAAATGATTTTAAACCAGATACCGCAGAATGGATTTTGATTGTTGCCTTTATTATTTCTGTGATTTGGGTTTATATGATTTAAGGAGTGGTTGTGCAAAGATTTAAAAAAGTGCTACTCGCGATCGGCGCCGTGCTTGCATTAGGCGGTGTCGGTCAGTGGGTTATTGCAAGTGAATCAATCAATATCCCTGCTCACAAGAAGGCGTATTGTCGCAGTATTGATAACATTGAGTCTGAGAATAATCGAACGACTCACTGTGTTAAAGTCATTGACGTGGTTAAAACCAGCGATGATGTTTATCGTGGAATCGCGTTGATGTCCGATGGTTCAACATATCGCTTTGCTGCCGTGTGGAGTGATAACTTTAGTTACAATTTGTATTATCTGAATCAGGAGCACTAGCGTGGGTGAGTTCGATGAATTCAGAGTGGCTGAAGGAAACCTTCAGAACATTCCTTATATTGCGTCTGGCTACCAGAGTAATCAGTTAGACTGTTACCAAACGCGGTTTACCATTTCTAAAGAAGGTAAGTTCGGGTGGGAAAAAACCAGTGGCGGAAAAGGCCTGGATTTAGATAAGCAACATTCACTTTATCAGGCCATTCATTCACCTGAAGGGTTTACCGGTGCATTATGGTTCTACGGGGATGATGATAATAAACATTGGGTGGAATTAAATTTGTATGTAGAAAACAATCAGGTGGTGTACGTCGATAAATACGGCGAAGAACTGTTTTGTGCCGACCCAACCCGCCTTGAATTCTTCCAAACTGCAGTTAATGAGGATTAGTTATGAGTATTGTTCGCGAAGGTATGTTAGAGAAAGTCCGTGTGTTTGCTTATGCGCAAACCAGTTCATTTATTGAACGGCATGCACAGCACGACACGGTTAAATCGTTGTCCATCGATTCCGGTATCGCTTATAATACCTTGCTGGGCATCAAAAACATGAAGTTGAAATCGATTACTCTTCAGCGTCTGACTCAGACCATGAAAGCGATCGGCATGGATTTCAGCATGAGCATTTCATACAAAGGCGGGATAGAACTCGTCAAGATGGAAATCGATCGTGCTATTTATGATCCAAAAGTCCAGAAGGTCCTTAAGCGGGAAACGATGGAACAGTTGTTATCACAATCTCGTTAGTATAAAAACTTTTTAATTACTTATTCAGGAGAATTACCATGGCTATCGTTATTGCTTTCTTAGCGCCTATTGCTGTTGTTTGTATTATTGCTGGTGTTAAAAGTTTTGCTAAGCATTGCAAAGATAGCCGTGGTGTTCAGGCTGTCTTAAACAAGTAGGTGGTTTTAATGTCATATTTGTCCGGTCTTGACTTGAATGCTTTAAGTGCATCATCTCCTCTCGTCGAGGAAGATCATTTTTATATTTCTCCAGAACAGATTAAGCCGCCAACGGCTGATCGCGCTGAAGAAGTTAGGCGACTCGTTGGAGACGGAACCAAACTGCGTAATCAGTTTTTGTGTGCTAAAGATTACGTCGAATACCTGGTCGAATACCTGCGTGAAAAAGCGGGTACTGATTTTAATTGGCCAATGTCAATCGTTGTGCGTTTGGCTGATTTGAAAGCATTGGAAGTCACTGGGTTCATCTCTAAGAAAGAGTTGGAGCAGTACATTACACATTAAGAATTCGGGAGAAGTAAGATGGCTAACAAAGATGCAGATGTAAATCGTTTCAAATTGACGAAAGCTGACGAAACCAATGCGGTTTCTGTTTTACCGATTGTCAGGCAATCCCATCCTCTAGATGAAATACTGACATCTCCATTGGGTGGTGAACCCATGAAACCATGTTGTCCTTCTCGTTTATACATGGTAGGTAGTACAGCAGAAGCGCTCACTGAGCAACTCGAAGGTGCTGCGGTTGAGATTAATAAACTCGAACCCTTACCTGCTGATGAACTGCCACATGACACGCCGGGTAAAAAGATTAACCCGTTGGGTGTCACGCTGAAAACAGCGGATGGCGATAAATCCAGTTACATCGATACAGTCTGTGCACTGGAACGTGAGTTGCGTTATATTACCAACCCTGATCACATCTTTGACCCGCAGTGCTATCGCAAAGGCAATGTCAACGGCGTGCTGATTCACGACACACCTGAGAAACGCGTTACTCGCGATATCTCTTTCCATCTGTTCTACGTTTTCGGTACGGCTTATCTGAAAGGCCATACTGACAACGGCTGTTTCCAGATTTTCTATAATCAAGCCGAAGGTTTCAACATCGACTTTGCGGAAGATTATAAAACATTGGAAAACGATGCACCAATCACCCGTCTGCACAGCGCCAAAGATTTCGATGGCGCGTTGGCAACACTGTTGCAACATCTTTGCCCGTTAGGCGAAACGGTTTAACGGCGTCTTTCTAAACACACGGCCGAGTAAGGGGAAATCCCCTTACCGGCTTTCCTTTATTTTTTGTTGGAGATTAGTATGAAACGTTACACTGAAAAACAAGTTGTTCCTGTTATTGGTTTATACACGATTGATGCTGATCGTGGTTTCCGTCAGTTCAGCAGTGTTTCCAGTCTGGTTATCGAACTGATGTTGCACAGTTTGAATATTGGAGACGTGCGTTTTCGCATCGTACCTGTGGTAGTGGATAAAGAACACGAAGTACCTATCGACTGGTGTGATGATCGCAAGGCAACGGGTTATACCGGCCATGCCGAACAATCACTGTTTGAGCCTTTCACATTCAACAACCAGTACCCACAAGCCACATACGGTCAAACGTCTACGGACTGTGATCGATTGTGGAGACTGGCTCCCAAGGAAGGCGTGACGCTATCTGACATTGGTGGAATCGAAAAACTCAACAACGATCGAATCCCTCATCATTATACCCAGCTTTCTGTGTTTATGGATGAGTTGCATCAGTTAGTAAAAGAAAGCAAAGAGTTGAGTGACCAAGCAGAATTCTTGTTGATTCGCATTATGAATAACATTGAAGCTTTCCATAAGGACTGGACAGTGGAATTGGTAGATCGTAATCTGGAAGATTTCAAATGGCAGGAACATCGCATCACGATTAATTAATGGATGAAATTCCCTGCTCCGGTGGGGAATTTTAATTTAACTGTGGAAACTATCTATTGTCGAATTTGGGGTAGGGGGTTTATATGAAAAAGATTCTTAAGCAGTGGTTAAACATTTATAAACAAAAGAAGAGAAAACGTAATACTGCTCTCCGCGATATTTCCCTGGAAGATCACTTCCGTTCCATGAAACAAAACCAAGCCGTCAACAACATGCGTTGGCTCCAGCATCGCATCACTCATCCGTTCCCTAAGTTAGATCGTTTTGAGTGTCAGGACGAACTTAATCAAAGTTACCTGGCCATTGTGTATGGGGTGGACATCAGGGTTATCGTTCACGAAGGAAAATGCTTTATCAGCTTTTATAAGGACGGATCGCTTAAACATAGCTTTTTGTTCTTCAACGAAGATTATCCCATGGTCAAAAGGCGGTGCGATGGGTTTATCGGTTACGACACACACGCCCTCTGTACACTACTGGATGTGGCGATCGAGAAGTCCTAGCGCTATTTAATTATAAATCTATATTATCTAGGTAGCGTAGTAACCAATTTCAATCAATAAGTCAATAAGGGGTAGTAATATGTTTCGTAATCCTGAAGATAAATTCACCAATAAAGATGAAACTCCGGCACTGGTCGAAGACACGGTTAATCATGTATACGAGGTCGTGTGTTCCACTATGGGTCCTGATGGTCAAGTCGTGGTGATTCAGGACGGCACTGCGGTAAAGACCACGAAAGATGGTGCAACCGTGGCACGGAGCTTGGAGTTCTCTAACCAGCATCAGGACAAGATCAACCAGATCATGGCTGAGTCTGCACGTAAAACAGAGATGGAGTGCGGTGACGGTACCACGACCACTATCTTCTTAACCAAACTGTATTATGATCTGTTCCGTAAGTATCCCGGCTTTATCAACCGTAAGCGTATCGAAGAGCACACCGGTCGTTTGATTGGTTACCTGCAGCAAGCATCTATTCTGCCGACAATCGGTTCAGACGAACTGCGTGCAGTAGCGACCATTACCGCTAACCAGGATAAGAGCATCGTGGATACGGTCCTGGGCGTGTATAATAGCTATGACGCGCCGGTGTTTGACTTGCAGGAAGGTAACAGCTACGAAGACAAAGTCAGTAAGAGCAATGGCTTACGCCTGCGTATGCAGTTGGCGGACTCGGCGTTTACAGCCAATCGTAACGGTCAACAGACTACGTTTGAAGGCATGACTTTTGCCGTAATGAATCAGGGCTTCGGGGGGAGCGTCATCAATACTGCTTTGCTGGTAGACGTGGCGAAAGATCTGGACCAACGTTATCCGGGGAGCAAGATCGGCTTGGTGGTGACTCAGGCAAGTACTGCGTTCTGTAGCACCGTGTTGGGTCTGAACAAGATGTTGAAAGAGCACGGCGCGGGTACCGAGTTCGTGGTATTCTCCACCAACGTCTCGGGCACACTGGGTGGCTTGATCATGGGGGACATTGCGTCGATACTGAATGCGTCACTGGTATCCGCAATCGAAGACCTCAAGAACATTGACCTGAAAGGGTGTCCGGAACGTCTGATCGCTAACCTCAACTTCAGTATCATGGAAACCGTGGGCGAAGAGACACAGGCGCGCATCAACGAACGTGTTGTTGAAGTCGAACGCACCCTGGGGGAGATGAACTCAAGTGCACGGTTCAGTCCACTGGGTCAGGCAACTGAAAAGCGTATCCAGTTACTGAAAGGTCAAGTGGTTACGGTGTATGTGGGTGGTGAAACGTACAGCGATATCAAAGAGCGTAAAGACCGCTTTGAAGATGTGCAGCTGGCGATCAAGTCTGCATTAGCCAACGGTATGTTGCCGGGTTGTGGTATGGCCTTACGTGATGCAGGTGTGCGACTGTGGGAAGAGCACCAGACCCCAATCGACAGACCCGATGATGTTATCCTGGAAGATCTCGTTGCACTGTGTTTTAAACAGTGGGCGCATCTCACAGGCGCTACAACAACAGCAGCGCTGGATGAAATGGGTGGTGATGATCTCGTGATGTTGGGTAGTGACCGCATTATCACCAACCTGGCTACAGGGGAAGTTGGGACACCTGAAGACCTGGGTGTGTATGACACGGCCTATGCTTCTATCACTGCACTCAAAGGCGGCATGACCACAGCGAAGATCTTGGCTAACACCAGTTCTATCATTATGGGTAACCGCGCAGGCGCTATCCACTTCGACGGCAAATAACAATATCCAACAGGCTGGGGGAAACCTTGGCCTGTTTAGTCTATTCGGGAGAAGTACCATGTTTAAATCCATTAAACGTTTTTTCCACAATCTGTTCTGGAAAGAAAAGCGTGTTGTTAGCATCCCTAAGCCAACGCGTGAATCAACTCATCCTTTCGCCATCAATGACAACAAGTTCTTTCCGGTCGTAGGTGAAGAAGATCGTTGCCGTAATAACGTCCAAGAGGAAGGTTTAGCAGCCTCCTCTTTTGAAGCTTCAAAAAGACTGGAAGATGCAATCAAACGTGGCGATCCTACCGAGATTCATTATGCCAAACTCAATAAGGTTTTAGCCGACGGACGTGCCTGCGGGACCAAATTGACCCCTGAAGAAGTCCGGGCAATATTGGGTGATGCTAACAACCTCACCTATCATCTCGATAATGAGGCTTATGAAACGTCACTCCGTCAACCAAAAGATGATCTAATTTCTCCGGCGCAGGCGGCCTACGACATGGCGGCGGCATTGAAAGGTTCAGCGTTAACTCAAGAAGAAAAAGATGAGTTAGACAAAGAACTCCCCCACATCTTGTCCGGTAACTTTGCTTTAACGGGTGATCTTCCAGATACATTTAAAGGCTGGGCGAGTCAGGACAAAAATTCTCAGCTAATAGGGCGGATGTCAAGCGACCGTTTATATCAAAACCGAAAACGTCAACTTTTGGAGGTTGAAGGTCTTGAAAGAACCCCGTATAACCGCCCCGTGCCAAGTGAAGACACTCTGACCATTTCTCCGATATTGGAAGATGAAGCAGGTGACGAGACTTATGCTCTCAAAGCAACCCCTATGATGTCTCAGCTCGAGGAATTCCACGAACCAAACCGAGGCCTGACTCGCGGCCAACTTCACATCCTGACTGCACATACCGACCCAAGCAAATCTGTTTTCCATTCAGGTAACAGTCTGCAAAATGAAGTGAATCATTTGATCACCATCGACCCAACAAAGTTTTGTTCGGAAGACCATGCCGAGGTCGACATGGTGGTTAAAAAACTGGGTGATGAGGTCGATTGTCGCATCACTAAAGTAAAGGTTGTTAAACGTCGTCTCAAGCCTCTCTCTAAAAACGAAACGTCTAAGATGTCTAAACGTCGTGTTAAGAAAGAGTCTAAGAAAGTTATTGAAGTTAATCGCGGCAAACATCGCGGTTAATCAACCTCTTTTATTAAGGAAATATTATCATGAGTTTCAACAGAGACAATTTTGCAGCTTGTCCCTCAGCGAAAGAGGCAACTGTTCCTTTCTTTAACTTAGAGGAACTTTTAAACCGTGGCTTTTATATCGATTCAATGCAGAACCGGGAACTAGGAGAGGTCACACAAAACGCGGTTCACCATCTCGAGTTGCTGGTAGATCGAATCAGAAAACTTAATGGCGCGCAGCTTTCTCGTGGCGCAAACCCTCATTGGAACGACCGCCGCCATTATGATAAAGCAATGGCTGAATCTCCGGTTGACTATATTGTTCATGATCGTTTACCGAGTTTTACTATCGACGGAGTTCTCTACCGTTTCGATATCATTCAGACGAGCGACGGTATTGCATTACGTGTTGTTCAGGATGAACTCGGCACGATCAAAGAACGCAAGAAGAAATACTTTGAGCGTTATGAGGGTCTTGTTGCGGAAGATCAAGAGAAAGAGACAACAGATCTTCTGCGTGAGTTACTCGGTAACCTGCGTAAAGATCTTCAATCTGATATCATCGCAGCGCTTGATAAAGCGACTTCCCCTGAAAAGGAAACTGCATCTCAGCGTCAAGCTGAAAAACCAAGTAATGGTCCTCAGCAACAAAAGGAATTAAAGATTCCTTCTTTCTATGATTCGATTATTTTCATGGGGATGCTCTCACAACGTTGCGTTTGTCGTCTGCATCCACAACTGGGTTTACTGATAATGCTTTAATTGGCCTAACGGCGAACAGGGGAGAGACGGATTGTCTCCCCTGTTATTTTTTTGTTATTTTTTTGTCGACAAATCTATGGGGAATTAAAAAACACACAGCATTCAATCCATTTCCAGATCCTAGGAGGAAAGAATGACTGATTTGTTCAAATACCATACCAGGTGTAAACTGGGATGTCTCGGGCATCTCCTGCTTGTTCTGTTCTCAGTTGTGATAAGCGGCATTTGCTTATTCAGCGAAAACAAACTTGCTCACCTAACCGATGTCCTTTTATTCTTTGCAATTTACATAATTTTTATGTTCTGCTTCGTCGCGACTTATTCCCTTTCCAAGATTCTTTTAGGTGGAAAAGTTGTTGACATAGACCTTTTTTGGGTCGTACCTTTTGGGGCATCACTGTTCTATCTTATTTGACATTTTATGCTTCATCATACATATGTCGACATTAATTTTCGAAAAGGAATAAATTGCTATGGCCGTTAAGAAGTCCGTTGCGCTTTTCATCAATGCGCTGAGTGTGTACAACCAAACCCGTTATGCAGCGGATGCCGCTATCGCAGCTCGCTTTGCTAACCTGACCGAAGCTGATGTCACTATCGCCGACCTGGCCGTTGACAGTTCAACTGGCATCGTCAGCGCGACGGTAAGTTCTTCAACCCGCGCCTGGAAATCTGATAAAGATACTCAGACTTTCAAACGTGCTAAGCTGAACAACCCAAAAGTCACCACCTTCACCACCAAAACTCTGCAGAACGTTACCGATCAGGCTTCGTTCCTGGATGCAATCCAGCACATCGATACCGCCGGCGTTTATCAGGTTGCTGTTCCTGAGCTGAACGGTAAAACTGCGCTGCTGGTTATCCACGCCCCGATTGCTGATGGCACCGCTGATGCTGATAAGCCGGCTGCAACCATCGCGAACATCGAAGCGACCCTGGATCCAGCCCTGCTGTACACTTTCAACTCCGCGGACAAGAAAGTTACTCTGGTTGGTAGCACCTATCAGTTCGAAGATAACTTCATCGCTGATGCGGTTTACTTCGCTCCTGTTGGCGCCAGCGTTCTGACCATCCCAGCGACCGATTACGGCAACCTGGATGACACCACCTACGACGCAACCATGTAATCACGGTTAGCTGACTCCTACTCTACTCCCTTGCGGGAGTAGAGTAGTCTTTATGTTGTTTTTTAAAATATAGAGAAAGGATTACTGTTGAAATACAACGGTTGAGTTGCCTCTTCTTCAATGATCCACGGAGCCTTATAAACCTCAGCACCCATGACACCAGAGAACTCCGCGTTACCACCATAGCCCGCAGCTTTACTCATCAACTGGTCTACCTGTTCTGCTGACCACTTCAAGATGTCAATAGAACGACTGGAGATATTGAGATCATCCCCAGTGTTGAGATCCAGTAACCAGAACCAACATTCCGTGTCTTGACCTTTACGCCACACACGTGCTGTGACCTGTTCCAAGATATAATCGCGCCACGGTGGATTAAGCATGATAATCTGGTTAGCCCATATGCAGTGATAGCCTTCTTTCAAGGAGTCATACGACGCCACTCCTGGATTGAGAAGGGGATTAGTCTCCATGAGCTTGAGGTTGTCATCACGATCATGGTTGGTTTCACCATAAACCGCGACAGGTGTAAAGCCCTCACCTTTCATGTACTCCGCACAATAAACCACGGAATTCACATAGCTCGAGAAGATCAACGTTTTCTTCTTGGCACTGCGAACCAGGTCGGGTAATCCAGCATAGCGTATAAGCGCCGTAGCCGCTTCCTCACGCATTTTCCCTAATACGTTGCCCAACGCCTCACCACGGATTTTCAAGCCCAGGTACTTCACCGCAGAGCGTATATTCTTAAAGAGCTTGGCCTTGTCGCGAGGGAGCCATTGCATCAACTCTTCTTCATACTTCTTACAGAAAGTATTGTCGCGAATATCCACCGCATCAAAGCTACGGAAGCCTTTGAGTTTAAAGCGTTTAACAATCGCAACGTAACGATTATAGTCCGCTTCATCAGAAGGATTGCCACGGGTCGCCTCACCAAAGTCATTGACACATTCCCAGAAGAAACGGTTGTACGCATCGAGATGGGTATAGTAGAACTTAACCCGCTCCTCAATATAGATCATCATTTCTGAACGCACATTCTTCAGCGTGTAACGTTCTGCATTGGGGATATCAACAGGGATGGTGACAACCGGTGGCTTAGGACCCATACCGTTAATAGAGGGGATGGTGAACTTCGCACGACCAATACGGTGACGCAGCAGTTCGTTGAGGTTTTCACGACTCCGACCGTACAACGCCAGGAACTCTTTACGGGCATTACCGGCAAACAGTTTATCGATTAACGTGAAGACGGTATAACACTCACGACCCATCGCCTTCAATGGTGTACCTGACATCGGCACCACTTGATTAAACAGACCCATGTCAGACCAGGCCGTAACCAATTGAGAGCGCTTAGCCGTTTCATCGTTGAAGTTATGGCACTCATCGATAATCAGGTTAAATGCCATCTTGGTTCTTTTAGCGCGATCCAACAACCACTTCTCTAACTTAGGCGCCCAGCTCGAGGTCAGCGCAGAATAGTGGATGATGATGTAGTCAGCCTCATCATTAATCTCTGTGCCGTCAATGGTTGTCCATACGGTGGGTTTCTTCTTGAAGTGCTTGGCTATCTCTGTTTTCCAGATGCTGTCGATAATGCCGTCAGGACAGATGATCACCGTTTGTTTATTACCCGTCATGCGTGACCAGAACAAGGTAGTAAATGTTTTACCGGATCCAGCCTTGGCATCCAACAACAACCCCTTTAAAAAGTAGGCGTTGGTGATGGTCCCGTATTCACGAAGAAACTTCTCTTGGTTGTAATCAGGTGCACTGTGAAACTCACCTTTGAACTTATCGAAGTTATCAAAGATCTTAGGTGTGATAGTCTCGGCAAACCAAGTTTCGTTCTCGACGACGTACTGGAGTTTGATTAACTTATCCAGTGGTGTACGTAGGCGTTTGGCATGGATGACTTTCATTAACGTGTAATGAAACTCTACCATAAAGAACTTGTGAACCCTGAAGCTGTAGTTGTTGATTTTCACCAACATCGCTTTGGTAATGTAGCTTGTTCCATAAGCTGATTGGAAGTCCATAGACAACTGATAGAACGGGACACCTCGGATAACGTAATAGTCACCCTTTTCCTCTATCTTGGGATCGAACAAATAATCAAACATATCCTCGTCCTGTTAATTTTTCAGACCTATATGATTTAGGTAGATACTCAAATACTTTTTCACTATGTCATTAACTTATTGTTCATTGACGTTATTTACAATAATCCAAAAGGATATTTCTTATGTTACAAGCTGCAAACTCTAAGATCACCACCACCATTCTGTTCGATTTCTTCAATCGTTGCATTGGTACCGGTGACGAACGTCAGCTGGTAGATGTGATCGTGACTGACTCCTCGATCAAACAAGTTCAAGCCGGTCAGCGTCAGACCGAAGATGGTCGCATCGAACCGATGCAGAAAACCGTTGACCGTATCCCGGCGTATGACATCAACTATGTCATGAGCAACGAGAAATACCACACCTACCGTATCCCAGCTTCCAAGTGGGAAAAGGTTATCTCTCTGCTGAAGAAAATGGCTTACGTCCAAGATCAGCTGGGTTATGAATTCGCTAAAGGCGAAGAAGATCCGCGCGAACAACTGTTCCTGGAAAAGCTGCCTAACAACCAGTTCTATGCACAGCAGATGGTCATGCAGGATCTGGGTCTGGACTGGCCGGTAAGCGTGCTGTTGGCTGAGATGCAGTTCAAAGGTTCTGAAACATTCACCAACGGCGATATCGAAGCGCTGGAAACTCGCTTCCACAAAGCCGGTCAAATGCTGAACGACGCGTTCCACCTGGTTAAGCGTAACCTGATGGTGCTGCACGCAGACAAAGAGATCAAACGTGATCACCTGCTGCACTACTCGAACTTCATTGATTTCGAGAACCACAAGGTCTATGCTTCTCTGAGCCGCTTCGGCTGGAAACTGTCTGGCGACAACGATGCTGACTTTGGTATCGTGCCTGCAAAGCTTGACCCGAAAGATTGGGAAGCGACCTTTACCAGCGAAGCTTCACGCACCGCACTGATTCGACTGGACACCGTGTTCAATGGTTTCAACACCTATATCGATCAGCATTTCCAGATGAGCGATGCAGACCACGAACTGCGCACGTTCACCATCAAACGTCTGTTCGCCGGCGCATGGAACCGCGTGATGAAGTCGTCTGAAATGGTTTACGGCATGGACCTGCACGCGCTGGATGCAGAAGTGGATGTGGCTAACGAAGAGCTGATGAAAGAAGTCATCGAACTCGACGGCAAGCCAGGTCTGGATCTCAACAGCTGGAAAGCGTACGACTACACCAACGCGGATGAACCAACTCTGCTGAAAGACTTCTCTCCGTCTCTGCACGCGAAGTATCGTCAGGAGTTCGTCCAACTGATGTACACCAAACTGCTGACCTCTGGCCACTCGCTGCTGCGTCCGTTCAGCACCAAGCGTGTGATCACTGATCCGGCAGAAATTGCTGAGCATAAAGTTGGCGAAGTTCGTACCGAACGTTTCTAATTAACCGTTAACTAAACTGAGGGTGCGAGCCCTCAGTTTATTCAGGAGCTTTATTATGGCACTTGCCCCTCGTCCCAAAAAGAACAACGATGAAGTCTTTTCCTTAATCGGTATGCGCGGCGCGCTATATCAACTCTTTATTGAGGCGATCGCGATTAATGATGTTCTGGCGAAAGAAGCCGCGGTAACCTTTATTCATCAGCGCAATATCGAAAAGTATGAACCCATCGATAATGACTACACTCTGTTACCGGAAACACCTGAAGGCTGGGAGTGCAGTGGGTGTCTGAACGGTAAGCAGTTGCTTACTCCGATCTTCTTTGACGAACAAGAAGGTAAAGAAGTAGTTTGCTTCTTGCGTTATGAAGGTCAATGGTTCCCATACCTGCTTACCACCAATTATGCTGGTATGCAGTTCCCGGCGAAAATGGTTGAGCTGTTTGGTCTTACCCACACCACCTGGTCAGATCCTCAGGCGATGACTGCGCAGCATTTAGTTAAAGCGGAGTTGATCGATTCTGCTGAAGCTGTGTTACGTGTTCCTTCTGCTGTTATCGATTTCGTCTTAACGAACAAATAATAATACTCCTACCCTTGCGGGTAGGAGTATTACTTCTTTTATTACTTGGCTTGTTGTGCAGCTTTCAGTGCCGTTTCCAACTGAACGATGTAGGCGGCTTGCTTGGCAATAGTTTCTTCTTGCGTCGCAACTGTAACCACGTCATTCATTGAACCAGCGATTTTGTTCAGACGCGTGGTTTCATTGGCTTTGTGTTGTTCAGCAGACACGTAACCAATAGTCGGCATGGTACCAACCTGCACGTTTGCTTTCACCCCGATATGTGCTTCGGTGTAATTAGCAAAGTGATCCTTAACGTCTTCGATGTTGTTCTTGAGATCAGGCGGAACAGCACCGAGGTCGATAACCAAACACAGGCGTTCATAACTCACACCATCTGTCAGTGGAAATGATTTCAGGTAAGTTGTGGGAACATAGACGCGACTGCCGTCACTGGCGATTAAAACCAGAATAGCGCCCTGCTGTTTGGTGACATCGTCCAACATGTTCTGATAATCAGTAGCAGTAACACCTGCTGGCTCAAAGATCAGTTTAAACATGTTTTGGTTATCACCCAGCATTTCATTTACTGAGCGAAGCGCCTCTACCTTGTAATACTTCTCCGGCCTGACCACCATGTCAAACGGATTGTTGGCGGTGTAACTCCCCGCCGCAAAATAGGACGGGATAACATTTGTATCAGACATGCCCTATTACCTTACTGAGTAATTTGTTTATCTTGAACCATCTGATAACGGGTCAAGATCAGGTATTTGACCTTGTTGATTTTCTTGGTCACCCACAACTTGCCGAAACGTTTAACTGTTGTGATACCCTGAGGAGGCAGAGAGAACTCGGTGACCACTTCTGCTGCGGCCAACAGGTTTTCCATATCCAACAGGTACTTACGCGTGTCAGCAGAAATCAAACCAAAGTCAGGACTGGTGCTCTCGATTAACTGGTAATCTGGCAGAACATCGGACATCTTTTGGAAGCCATCCCGGTTGTTTACTTTAGCTGTCATGCTGTATTGCATGGACTTATAAAGGGTCGGAATGCTCTGGGTCGATTTTATGACATGATCAGTTGACATATTAGGCGTCAAATAGACGTCAACAAATTTAAATTCTGTTTCATGATCAACAATCGGTGACAGCGTGGAAGTACTATTGGTTTTATTTAACAACCCTAAACGGTCGAAACGGATAATCCCGTAGAACTCGTTCGGGTTAAACAAATCAGGAACCTTTTCTCCCCACTGCTCTTCGGTGTACTTGGAGTGAGCCAAGATTTCTTGGCGAATTTGCTCCATGACCGAGTCCTCGACATAATTGCCGCGGGTTAGCACACGCCAGTACGCTTCAACGAAGCTTGGTGTGTTAAGCAAATCGTAGACGTTGTAAGCCGAAACACTACGCAGTGTATACGGCGAATTATCAGCGATCTCATGCTCGCGATCTGCAATTACTGTTGGTGTCTCTAAAGCGAGACGCGCAGCCAACTGCTGATAGTTCATCTCATACAGCGAATCGATTTCGGTTAGCGGTACAGGGTGAACAATGAAGTAGGTAGCTGTCGGATACTGGTCCTGGAAGTACGCATCTGCAAACCAGAGAGCGAAAGCTTGTGGGTCTGTTGAAGCGCCACCGTTAACGGATACGAGGTGGTTGCCTTTTACTACACTCGGTAACCAAATGCTGCCGTTGGTTACCATATCCCCTACTGCGGTAAATTCGATGGCCTGGGTAAAGGTGGCTTTTAACAGTGCAAGGCAATCGCCTCGGCTTTGTGTTAAGTTACCAGCAAGCGCCTGTTGATACAGCCAATCGGCAATGTTCAACTGTCGAGTGGCGAGGTCTTTGGGTAGCGTTGTAGGTGCATTGTCTTTGATCGCAGCAAAGTTGTACAAGACAACTTCGGTTGAACTATCTAAAGAAAACACATCAGGGTCGACCTCAAAGGTGCGGGCACGTACCGACAATTCACCGATGGGTGACACCGCCTTACTGTTGTGCAACTTTGCTATTTCAGCAAAAGAAAGATACGTTGTTGTCATTGTTTGGGCCTTACAAAAGAGGGGGAAATCATATGCTCAAGGGTTGGGTCGAGCTATTTGACAGGTTCATAGAATCGGTGGCAAAAAACTATGATGAACGTGAAACTGCCATATTAGATATCGCCCGCCACGCTTGTGGAATGGTAATTCTTTTATTGGTAGTGGTTATTGTCATCTGCTTTCAGTCCGTTATGCAGTACATGGATTATTCGGTATTAAAACAGGATTACACGGAACTGAACGTTAGCTACCTTAAACACAGTGATGTTTTTTTCCAGGTCAATGATCGTTTAGGCGGTCTGGAAAAGATTTCAGCTGAACTGCGCGCAACAAACAGTGAACTCGTTGATAAAGTGGATAATCTGTATACAGAGAACTCTACTTTGCAGCGCGATCTCTTTTTATGCCGCAATCCTCAAGCGAAACCCGCGTCACATTGATTTTTTTAAAATTAACTATAAGAGGGATGTAATGTCCCTCCTATAGTAAGGTTATATAACCCATGATAGAGAACATGAAGAACATCGTTCTGTATTTGTTGGTCGATGAGTTAATGATTAACCGTTCCCCACGGTATATTGCGGGCGCACACGGTTATACTTATCTGATGGACAAAGAAGGCAAAAAGAAACTCCAGAAAGGGACGCCAACCACTTTAGGCTATTATGTCGGCAATACACGCAATGCGGGTACCGTTGTCGCCATTGAAGACTACCTACTGGGCACCGTCAGCAACGGCAGAAATGTCATTGAACCGGTACTGGCGTTGTTGAAAGAGTTGTTCCAACATCTGTATAAAGAAGAATCCAAAGACGCTTACAAGAACATCTGTATCATTTCCAAACTCGCGCTGGTAGAAAAGCTGGTGAAGTTGGACATGAAGAAGTTGGAAGAAGCGAACTGGGTCTTCGCGAAGCACGAGCTGTCCCCGGGAGAAGTGTCTGATCTTAAATCCATTCAGGCTGGTTATGCTGACTGGTTAGCCAAAGGTAACAAAGTTATCTTTAATACTGACGCCGCAGTAGAGGGCGGTCCTGGCATGAAGCTCGCCAGCAAGCAATCCGGCTTGGGTAAAATTGAAACGGTTCCTGGCGGCAAGAAACGTGTTTTCTTTGAAGTCATGAGTAAGAAAGAGTATGAATCGCCTGAAACAGATTTTAACAAGATTGTGTGCGGCGGTCGCTGGTACTTCAATACCGGAGACGGCACCAACTTCTACGACGACTACCACGGTTATCGAGCGTACAACTTTGGACAAGTTGAACCGGATAAAAAGTATTACGGAAAGCTCACCCCGGACGTAACCTTTGGTAATCTGTACTGCAAGACCCCGATTCAGTTGCTGGACAAGATCTTCAACTATTCTCGCAAGCTGGTTCCTAACCCCAACGAATATCTGTCAGCAGGTATCCTGAGCAATGTAACGTCGAAAGATGTTGCTCGTATCGTGGACACTTATCCAGGCATTCGTGATGGCAAGAACGTTAACATTCCGTTTGAGTCAGCAGGAAAGGAAGAACCGACGCTGGTTGAATTGATTGATCCTCCGGTTATGAGCTATCAGGTCCGTAACAACATCGAAAAGGTTCATCACCTGTTCGACTTGTTTATGCGTCGTGATGCCAACAACTCGTCTGGTCATACGCACTTCAAGGACATCACTCACTTGATCTATCAAGATGAGGAGAACAAGAAGGGTGTGATCAAACGCAAACTGGATCCTGAGTTCAAGCAGAACACCTCGACCTTTACGGTTACCGTTGAGCATCCGAAAGCCGTTAAGCCAGTGCCGTTGATTTTGTCGATTGGGTATGACATGCCTGACCGTAACAACTTCAATAGCTGTACGGAAGAAAACGTTAAGGTGTGGTTGGGTTATGATGTGTCGAACCCGAACGGGATTCGTTACTTCTGTGTCGTGGATGCGGGCGAATGGGTTTACATTCAGATGTCGGCTGTTGCAAATCTGCGTGTACTGAATCTCAAAGAACTGGGCAAAGAACCGCCTAAGAACAAAGAGGTGAAGAAGTGATCAGAGTTCCACCGGGACCTGTTAACGTTCCTCAGTTCGTTGCCCTCGATAAACCTTGTGGGATTTCTGGGTTGAGTGCGAGGTCAATGCACAGTTGGTTCGACATGTGGTTGGACTTCATTCGTGATGATGACAGTCCTGTGATCTCTGAAAGCGGGTTATTGCAACAGGGTGACCGTGTTGTCCACGTTAGCTTTACCAGATTTTCTTAATATATAAGCACAGGGAGCTTCGGCTCCTTGTGTTTTATAATATATTTTTTCTTAGACCTACATTATCTGGGTAGATAAGTCAACTTAATTAATCAGTTAGTCTAGGAGTTAGTTATGTACAAAGATATTTTTGGCACTAATGTTCGTAAGAGTTCTATTTGTTCTTTTGTTACGTTTTTGTTGCTTAATGAAAGAGCCAAGGTTAAAGCTGGTCGTAAGGATATAAATGTGGAAGATCTTTTTCGTTGGTATTCTCCATATTTTGCTGTGTCTGATTTTCGCTTGCGTGAGCAGTGTAAAGAGCTGGTACAAGACCCCCAGTATAAGGCACAAACAGGGAACGTAATTTACCCGATTGATTTTAACAATGTCGATCAGGTCAGGCGTTATAAGTCCCCGGTTCAGTTGGACGAGGATACTCTCAATTACTATCTTACTAAAGGTACTGAGCTACAGAAATTCTATCGAACGCTGTTAGTAAATGAAGATGGGTTGCCTCTCTATTCTACTCACCCACACACTTCATTGCTTTGTGGGAACGTATACAGGACGTTTGATGACACAGCCTTTGAAACTATGTACCACAAATTCACCTACAGTGAGATCAAGGTTCCTAAAGAAGTATTTGAAAAAATGTCTTCAATGAACCCAGGTTGTTTTGGTAGCGGGCATGAACCTATTCCCCGGACTTCTCAGTGGACAGATGAAGGAAAGAAAGGGACGCGCCAGTGGCGTGGGATGACACGTCATAGTGGAGGACTCTATTAATGTCACGCATTGATGAACTGGAACGGTATAATCGGATCAACCACATCATGGATGAATTACTTACTAGAAGTGATTCTTTGAAGAAGCAACTCGGTGAACTCCGTTTAGACCTAGCTGATATCAAATTCTCAACTGATAATGTTGATGAAAAAAGAGCGTTGATCGCGAGCCGCCTTCTTTCCATCATGGATGAAGTTAAAATGATGGAGGCAGAAATGAAATACCGTAACGCAACAGCGAACTGGATCAAAGAAAACTTACCGAAATGAATATATAACTCCTACCCTTGCGGGTAGGAGTTATAGTTCCTTATTTTTTTTTGTTACTTGAACTTCTTGAACTCTTCCAGCTGGCTATCAAACACCGCGTTCAGTTCGTTCATCAGACCCAGGCAGCCACCCACAATAGAAGTCAGTTCATTAAACATGCTGACCTTCTCCTGGACACCTTTGATCACGTAAGCGTCAACAATGATATCGCCGTTCTTGATCTTGCTGACCAGCAGGTTGCCTACTTCGTAGACATTCTTGAGATCACGCGCCATGACTTCTGCGTCACGAGCACCAATGCCTTTACACGCCTGGTTGTAACGGTTCATCAGACCAAACGCTTCCTGGAAGTTGATATACACTTCACCGGTCTTGGCAGTCTTAGGGCCTTCTTCCAGTTCTTTGATGAACGCGCTGACTTTACCGACGTGTGAATCATAGCCCGTCACGGTCCATTTGTAGGCACTTTCGATGCGACCCAGTTTCACAACTTTCTTCATCCACTCGTAGAAACGTTGGATCTCAGTTTTGAAACCTTCCACCACAATTACCGCGCCGACAATATTATCGACGTAGTATGCCATTTCGCCTTCACCGCCATTGAAGTAGGTTGGCACCGGCAAACGCACATTGGCATTGTTTACAAACAGCACCTTGCGTTTAGATAAATCTTGTTCAACTGGCTGCCAATTAATAGTATGTAAACTTGACTTAAATTGCGCCAGCTTACGGTCCGTCTCTGTAAAGAACTCTTTAAAAAACAGATTCAGAGCCTCACCGAAACCTAAATCCTCGATCCCTGCTACGTGAAGGGTAACAGGGTTTTTTACATGGGATACAAAATTGTAATTCATTACTGGAACCCTTATATATAGATTAAGAATTATTACCTAACTTTTCATAGAATCGAGGTTCACTATGTCTTCCCCTTATGGTTTCCTTTCAGGTATGAAATCATCCGAAGTAACCACCCCATTCATCAACTATTCGTATATTTTCGATCAGTTAAATGGTGAAGACGTAAAAGGTGTCGATGGTCGTTATTATTTAAATGGCGGCATGACCCCAAACAATGCGGTAGTTGGTGGTAGTAACACCCAGAAATCCGGTAAGCTGGCATTAATGATGTCGCGTGTTCTGGCGCGTATCAAACCAAGTGCGGGCTTCTTATTCGATATTGAGAAAACCTTTGCTGTAAGCCGCGTTGCGGATGCGATTAACCGCGAGATCGGCGACAACGATTACTTCAAACATCATATTCTGGATCAGCGTTTCTTCTACCTGTCAGGTAATGAGTATGACGGTACCGATGTGCATAACTTCTTTAAAGAGAAGAATGCCATGATCAAAGAAGAAGCGAAGAAGAACAAGAACCTCAAAATCGATACGCCTTTCCTGGCTAACGATGGTGTATCAGCGGTTAAGATGTTCCCACCGTTGATCCCAATGATCGACTCCGGTACGGAAATGGGCTTCTCGAAAGCCATGAAAGATTTCCAGGAAGGTGATGTAGATGAAGGCGGTGCGAAGAAAACCCGTGATATGGTCATCGGTAACCTTCGTCGTATCGTTCATACCGATGCAGATAGCCTGGGTGCTGAAGTTGGCATGTATCAGGTGTGGACTGCACAGGTTGAAGATATCATCAACATGACCGGTCAGCCGCTGGAAAAGCAAACTACGTTCCTGCGTCAGGGCAAGAAGATCTCTGGTCCGAAATCCATGAAGAAGCTTCCGGCACTGGGTGTCGAGATCATTCGTGGCGCGCCATTGAAGAACGGACAGGAATGGCTTTATCCTGACCCGTATGGTAAAGATGAATTCTTTGATGCCGACGGTAAAGCGTCACCAGACCTTATGGAGTACTTCGTTTCTCCATACCGTAATAAGAACGGGATCTCTGGTGGTCACACGTCCTTCATCGGTTCTCAGCACTTAGGTATTCAGGAAGACCTGACTGCTTACCACAACTTGAAGAAGCACAAATTCTTCGGTTATGACAGCGACAACCCACGTGGTCACTCACTGGTGATCTACCCAGGTAGCCGTCTTGGCCGTACAACGATTCGCGGACAGATCAATGAAGATCTCTGTCTGCGTCGTGCTCTTTGTATTACTTACCAATACATGAACAAAATGAAGTACGATCTGACGCTCGATCAGAAGTACCGCATGACGATCGAAGACTTCTACGAGAAGATCGGCAAGCTCATGGATTGGGAATGGATTTTGAACGAAACCGTTGACTACTGGTTCATCAATGATGACATCAAGAAAACAACGCTTTCGACTTTTGAACTTATGCGTATCGCCGTTGGCGAAGGCGACCCCAAATTCTAAGGCAGTATCATGACCACAGAACAAAGAGAAACTGTTGTAACTTTAGTTATTACTGATGGTATTTTCGGTAATCAATGCGATGACGCGACAGCCTACGTGGCGCGTTTAAAAGAGAACATGGCAAAAAGTAAATGCCGTGACGTCTCTTTGGTTTCTGTTTGTGGTAATCGTGGGATTTGCGATATCGATCCCACTGTCACTGAAATTGAGTTAGACACCAAAAACAAAACGCAGTTCATTCAATCCCTGGAAAACAACGTTGGACTATTTGATGAGATATTAATCATCAGACTGGCTGACGATATGTTCCTTAACGGAGCGCGTCAAGCCGCCACCGAATTGAACAAGCCGTTGTTTACTTACGGCTACAACAGGAAGGTTAAATGACTACTGCTAATCGAAAGAAAGCAGAAAAATTCCTTATCGACGAAATGACATCTGTTACCCCCAATGGGGGTAATGGTGCCATCTATAAAGAGTTTTTCGGGCGGATGAATGATCAGGAGTTTGACGATTACGTTGCGTGGCTTGAAGCGGGCAATGAGTTGGCTATCTGGTTAAGTAACACCAATCGCGGTGATGACGTTGACTTTGATGACATCGTTGAGCGCTGTGAGCGTTTAGGTCGTCCTGTATGGCAGCGCATTGTAAGCTACGACATCGATACCGGCTTAAAGGTCATGACACCGGCTAAACACTTTGTGGGTACTGCGGAACTCATGAAGCAGAGCCAGATGTGGGTCAAGAAGATCAGCGCGGCGAAAGATGATAAACGTGTTGATGACTTAACAGGTCAGGTGATGATGGAGTCACGTGCAACCGGTTTAAGTATTCCTGAAGTCCACGTATTCGGTGGTTCTCTGGGTCTGGTTAACTCGGTCAACGAACTCTATACCGTTAAAGGCGGTGACGTAGGTGCGTTAAAGGCTTACCGTGCTTCTCTTATTGAAGAAGGTCAAGCCAGTGTTAACGCCAGCTTACGTCGCGGTGACGGCGCTAAAGTGCTAAGCCTGGCACACTTCTTACTGCGTGGTCGTCTCATCGAGAACAACCTGCATTCACGTAACGGGTAAAGGGAAGCGCTATGAGTAATATCCTTCCTGGGTTCAAATCCCCTATTGGTGAACCGGATCTCCAAATCCTGGGAGAAGTGCTGGTCAAGCATTATCTGTTCCTGCAAAGTCGCGAAGAAAAGCAAGACTTCATCAAAGAAGTTTCCCTGCGCTTTTATGAAACGCCGATGACCAAGTTCTCCGATGAGTTAGCCAACTTCTCAACGGTGATTGGGGGTAGCTCGACGTTCTATAACGATGCCCTGCTTTTCGTTATGGCGGTTGTCAGTGAGTTGGTGTTTCCTGAAGCCTACTTCAAGAAGTTGCTGGCGGAATACAAGTCGGTGATTAGCGGCATGCCCAACAACGCCACGTTGTCACATCGCATCACTGAAAAAGATTATTTCGCTTGCGTGTTCTTTGCCCTGCGTTATTACGTCGATCAGTTGGATCTGTTTGTTCCAGAGTTACCTCCAACTGAAAATGCTGCAGAAGGTAAATAATGAACAAGGACATCAAAGTCTATCTGCCGTTGGACTCACTGTTTGACTATCGTCAGGGGTTAATCTGTAAGATCATTACCGACCCCTCTCAGGACGTCGCTACACGCCTTGTGGACGCTGCAAAGAAGTGGGACCAGTATTTGGCCAAGCGTTATGATGAACGCCGTATGGATCTGTTTGAGTGCCCAGAAATCGGCCTCACTCATGAGAAGTTCGAAGCGGCTTACGCTGAGCGTAGCCTGGATGACTTCGCGTTCTATACACCGAGCAATATCAGCAAGCTGATCATGACGCAGATCTTGGCTACCGAGACTGAATATGAGTTGTTGGCTAACATCCGCTCATTCAGCTTTGTGGTCAATACCTTCCCGTATGTGTTAACGGAAGATATTAAAGAGATCTTGTTGGATTCTCTGCGCAAGCGTTTTCGTGGTAAGCATGAGATCACCCTGATTCACCTGGATGATCGTAAAGCCACCCCGAGCTTCTATCGCAGTTTCTCCTACGTCTTTAAGTATGACATCTTTGTGCGCGACAACAAACCGTTCATGGACAACTTGCTTAAAGAGCCGATTCCAGATGTGGTGTTCTTTGTTCCTGATTTGTTTATCAAGAGCCAGGAGTATATCACGGGGAAACCGGCAGAAGTGATCGAAGCCTTTGCGTTGACGTTAGTGAATCAAATTGGCATCAAACCAATGCCGCACAGCGCGTATGACCACATGTAACCTAATAGTAAGCGGCGCGAGCCGCTTACTATTATATAGTTTTTTTTACATCACGTTGCCGTCGATATCGACCAGTGTATTACCCTGGACTAGCTCTTCTGGCTTGATAGGCTTAAACCCGTCAGCAATGTCCATAAGAGATTTAGTAGGGTCCAGAATAAAACTAGTGAGTTCAAAGGTGGGTGTAACCACAGCCCCGGCAGCAATTGCATTAAGGGATTCGACAATCTGTGAAAAGCTAAACTGATTGCTCGCGTTCTCTTCTTTCTTGGCACGTTCTTTACGGTCGTCACGGATCGCTTTCTCCATGGCACCCACAAGTGACGTGATCGAACTCAGCAGCATGGCGGAGCTGGGTTTCTTCATGTACGCCAAGGTGGCAAATTTCAACAACAAGGCACGGTGTTTCTGAAGGGAGTCAGCCAGGCTTACCTGTTCAACGTCTTCTTCATTACGCACCATCGCTTGCACGATAGACATCAGCGCTTCATCGACTTCAGCCCCTACCAGATCCAATTGGTCAAAGGCCGGGTCCAACAGTTGCGCTTCCGTGAACTTCGGGGGTTTAGCCAGCGCTTCCTGATTGGTGGCGATGACTTCTACGGGTTTTTCTGCAGTGTCCATAATTTTTCAAACCTACATTATTAGGGTAGTGAACCTAGTCTATAAAGGAATCTGTATGATCCAACGTTTAATGCGCAAGTGGTTTAAACCAAAGCTCTATCGAATTGACCACTGTCAGGAACAGTTAAAATTTATTGAGCAGGTGTTTGCAGACCTCCGTTCGCCTTCAAAAGGCATTGTTCCAACATCTGCGTCCCTATACAATTTTCTTACTAAGCAGTACAAACCGTTTGCGCTGGCGGATTATCGTGATGCAACCGGGGTGGGTATGACCACGTACACACCGAATTCCTCCAGTCTTCTGAGCTTTATTGAAGATGCCGAGCAGTTCAGTGAGGAGCGTTATGCAGCAGCGTACAAAAGTTTGGCGAGCCATTATCCGATTGCCGATCGCTTGTTCCTTGACTGGTATGACGGTGACGCTGAAATCAACGAAGTGTTGATGGAGCGGGTTCCTGTGTTTCTTGAAGTGTTTCTATTTTATCAGAGAGATACGAACGAAGAAATTCAGGACACTCTCTACCAGAGTCAACTTGCACGTATTAAAAAACTGGAACGCCAATATCCTGGTATTCCAGATTTCGTTGCAAACAAGGATTATCGGGCATTGGTGTCGGAGATCTTACAGATCTTAACGGCGCTTTATACAATCAACATACGGAGCTTGGGTGAAATCTAACAGTACCAAAAAAGAAATGGAAGCCGTTTCTAAGAGGTATTTGCCAGATGACAAATTAAAAGGTCCGGTTGCAAAACTGTTTAGGGGTTTACTGAATAAGTTAAACATGAACCCCTATAAATGGACTCGGCTGCTAAACGACCACTTATCGTGGATACTCACCGGATACCCAGAGGAGGACAAACGAAAACAGATGTTAACCAAAACCGGAAACATCCGGGATGCTTATTTCCACAGTCCCAAACTGACAGCAGATAAGATGTTAGAAGGCTTATCGATCTTGCAGATGGATGAATGTACGATCACGCTGAAGGTAAAGGACAAGAATGGGAATGAGTATGAAGTCAGTGAAACAGTGAAGATTAAACACGCTGAAAACAGTGAGTCTTACGAAGAAGACCCTGATGCCAGTGAATAAATTTTGTTAGTCCATGACTTGGAGGGGTAACACCCTCCAAGTTTATGTGTTCCTTATTTTTTTGTCGAGAGGTAGGTATGGCGCTTCCCAGTGCAGGTGGAATTGGTGATGCACTCAGTGGCATCGGTGATAAGCTGTCTAATTTCAAGAACAGCACAGTAGAAACGTTGGATAAATACCGAGGTGATGCTGTCAAGGCAATCTCTCCGGTACAGAACAAACTCAAAGAAGGGGTGGCAACGTTAAAGGCGGGTGAGGCTAAAGTCTCGGGGACAATCTCTGCTTATAAGGACGAGGTTATCTCTGGACTGGACAGTATCGTGGGCTCCCTAACCGGTGGGGCACTGGACTTTAAGGATGCGGCACAGTACTTCAGTGTCGGTAAGAACGGCGTGAGCTTTAACAAAGACATGCTGGTTCAGTCTATCGGTAACAAGATCGGTTTCGACATCAGTTCCAAAGATGCCTTGATGTATCAGCTCAGTGACATGGCCAACAGTGAGTTCAACAACCTGACCGGCGGCTACTTTGGTAACATGGTAGATTCCTCAGGTGGCGGGTTCCGTATCACCAAGAACTGGCGTGATCAGATGGGTGGCGGGATTCTGAGCCTGTTGGGTCGTACTACCGGGTTGAACACATTAACAGACTACACGTTTAATACGTCGTATTACAACTCGTTAATGAAGATGACTGCAGAGTATGGGATGAGCGATTCGTACCAGTCTATCATGGACAAGTACAACAATCCTGAAGATGCTGAAGCGGCGCTGTTGAACGCTATTCCTCAGATGATGCAGAACGGCGACCTGGTAAGTATGAACAAGGTGTTGGATTTGGTGAGTGTCAAGAGCCACGCTACGATTAACGCCAAGTATCCGGGCTTAGCGAATAACCTGTTCCAGAACTTCGTGTTGGATAACGGGACGTCTCCTGGTCAGTACCCGGCGATCAAGGCGATGTTCCTGCGTGTGGTTACCACGATCTTTGGTGACAACTGGTATAAGACCAACAGCATGTTTGGTCAAGTCTTGAATATGGGTCTGATCTCGTCAGTAAGTGAAGACATGAAGCAAGTGTTGATCTCTGATGACACAGCGCCTGAACTGGTTGTCTTAATGGCGTGCACCGGCATGTTTAATGAACAGTCAGCAGTTGACACTTTTAAGAACAGTTTCCCGGACGTTCCAATTATCGCAACGGCATAAATCACTACTCCTACCCGAAAGGGTAGGAGTAGGAGTATGTTTCTTTTTTTTTATGCAATTAACACATTACATAAACGACTGGCGATATTGATGAATGCCACAACCTGTGGATCACGACCCTGATCATCGGACTTATAACCCTTCAAGAGGTAATCTTCAAAGGTGGTGTCCATCCATGACCATCTCAATTTCGTTTCAATGAACTCTTGAAACGGAATGGGCATCTGTACTTCTTGGTTGAAGTATGGGGATTCGTTGTATGCTTTTACAGAACGAATGTCCACCTGTGCCACTAACCGATCATCCATGTCAAACACGCTTTTACCGAATGCGGTAACATGTGGAAACGCGAGCTCACCCAGATTTAACTTTGGTGTGAAACCGTCCATGCCGCCGGTAACATTGATCTGCGGTGCTCGTGCTGATACATCACCAGATGCCTGGAAGCTCACAGTGCTCCCGTTAAGCGTCACGTCTATGTCACCTGTTTCACCGTACAGCTTAAACTGGGCAGGCGTTCCAGTACCATACGTGAATGGCTTATTGGTATAGGGACTAATGCCTAAACCAGGCTGTTGTGTTGGGTCCTGAATACCGGGATGAAGCGGCGCGAGGGGGTGGTACACTGCTGGGTTGATCCCAAGCTGAACTGGAGCACTAGCCCGACGGTAAGCATTAAAAGAATTTTTAGCATTGTCAATCCACTCTCTGTTGAAGAGTGAAGACGGAAGGTTGCTTTCCATCACACTCATGTAAGGTTTATCGTGCTGCTTGTCTTCAAACAGGGACACTTCGAAGAGATCGGCCTTGTCTTTGAACGGCGAGGTCATTCGGATGTGCACAACAAGTTTCGTCGCTTTAAGGAAATCGTTAAAGAACATATCTCTAACTTCGCGAATTCTTTCTTCTGGTTGGAGATCTGCTTGATCGATGTTGATCTGAAGGGTGTTGTTGATCTCCCACTTCATACCTTTGCTCAGGATCTCTTTGAGTCCTTCATTACGGTAACTGGTAATGCGCCCATCAATCAGTGTATCCATTTCACCCAGCTCGCGCAGAATCTGTTCACGCAATTCTTCGGTTAACCAGTCATGGAACTTGGGTGACTTCAAACGGATCCCGATATAAGAGTGCAAGATGCAATCATACAGGGAAGGCTTGGACGCGAGTTCAATGGTCCCGTAGTTCAACTTAACGTTGTAACCGGAACCAATGCGGTAACCTGTTGCGGATAATGCGCCTTTGTTATAAAGAGGGATAGTTTGGGTATGTACATTTGACATAATAAGAGCCTTGTATTAATCAATAAAGGTACACTAAGCAAATTTGCCGAGTGGTTGTGCATTAATAAATGCATACAATTCCCCTACACTACCACCTCCTTGCGGAGGCAGTAGGCAAGGGATTGGTACTTTAGTGATTAAACATTAACGCTCTAAAGGACGAGAGAACGCCTTCAGGATATCCCCTACCATGTTGTCACTGAGAATGGCACCTACGTTGTCAGCGCGGAACGACGACTTGACGTTCAAGGCGGCAGTCGTTGTCATGCGGTTGAGACGGCGGTAGCGCAGTACAGTGTCCAGGTAGGTCATTCCTGTTAAGCGACCCAGATAGTCGTTGTAAGCGGAATCGTCGCTTAGGATGCGTTTGACGGCGGCTGCGGGGTTGGTAAGATCCATTACCGTAATAGAACGGTTAATCGGTACCGATACCAGTGGCTCCAGGTCAACAATTTCAATGTTGGCTTTGAAGTTCAACGGTTTGCGGTCACGCGTCCAGCCGGTTTCACCTTCACCGAATTGGAAACGAATCGATTCAACCATACCAGTACGGATAAACTGGCGACTCTGACAAAACGCCTTCACCAACGGTGGAGAGGTATAAGCGGAACCACCCGCAGAGATCGGGGCGACCAACGGTAACAGTAACGAGAAAATAACCCAGATCTTCATCACTTGTTCATACGGATGCGCGTAGTTACAGTAGCTCGCGATCTCGTAGGACTCACGGTGCAGGTTAACTGACGAACTCTGCCAGTGATCAGGAACCTTGATGTAACTGTTGTTTGCCAGTGCCAGCGGGATGTTCCCCAATACCGACCCAGCCAGCACACCAGTTGCCCCGTCTTTGAGGCGTTCGACAATGCCATCGATAATCCCGATACCGGTTGCCCCACCCGCCATGTCAAAGTTCAAGTCATGGGCCGCACGGACCACGCTGTTGAACTTATCCGCAATCGGCGATGGGCCCGCGGAGTTACTGAAAGTATCCGATGTTGGACCCCCGCCACCTTCTACACGGAACGAGATAGCATCCAAACCGCCATTCAGTGCCGTCTTCAGGTAATCGGCAACACCACCTGCCCAAGTACTCTCCAGGTTGGTATCATCCTTGTACGCCGTGTTAGGCGGTGTAGGATAATCCGCCAGACTCTGATCGGGATTGAGTGCGGTGGCTTTACCTTTCTCGTTGGGGTTACTCTGCGTTGCCGTAGCCGAACTGTACGCCCCCTGAATCACAGGAGAAGGTGGTGCCTGTGGTCCATCAGAACTTCCTACTTCCGTCATTAACTTATTAACGGTTTCGTTGAGTCCTGTACTGGTCGTTCCATCTCCGCCGACACCTGTCGCGCCGTATGCCGTGGTGTTGGCATTGGCGTACATGTTTTGGTTAAGGTAGCTTGATTGACCTTCTGGGTACAAACCTTCACCTTCACGATAAGCACCCACAGTTGCATAGTACTTCTCGATCTCGTTTTGAGTCGGGTTGCCTTTTGCCACCATCGGATTTGCATTGATTTCCTGAGCGGCACGCGCCATCAGGTTACGCACCAGGGTAGAGCGCTGACTTACCGTGATGTTGTTGCCTTCTGGCCAGTTCTCATCCAGGTCCTGTAAGGCTTTGATCTGGAAGCGGTGTTTGCGTGCACCGCGCGTAATCAAGCGGAACAAGTCAATGGTGCCGTCAGAATAGACCACATCACTGTAGAGGCGGTTCAGCATGGCGATCTTGTTCTTGTTGCTGTCACCCGGTGGAATACCGTGCAGAGAATCTGTCTGTGCCTTGTTGTTGCTTGGTAATACCGGATCAATGTAACCCAGCTTCACCATGATATCGTTGAGGACGCCTGACGCCATCTGAATGTATTCAGGCATGGCAGACTTCACCGTATAGAAACGGTTCTTGGGGGAGTCCATCAGGAACTGCAAGAACTGCAAACCTACACTCGCCAGCTGCATAGGCCAAAACGCAATCGCCCCTGCCGCCTGACCAATATAAAAGGCCAAATGCGGACGACGACCTTTGTTTGCCATGATCGCAGAAACAGGGTCGAACATGTTGGTGATGAAACTCAACAGTCCAGCGAACTCAGGCACGCCCGGTACCAAGGTCAGTATCGTGGCGTTGTCATCGTACAGCTCTTTGTACATCGGACCCATGCCGCCTTCAGAACTTTGTTGATAGCGGTCATAGCGTGGATCAGTTGCCGGTGAGAATTGACTCACTGGGTTGACAAAGCGGTTATCTCCCGTAGCGCTACTAAAAACGTTGAAGTAATTACTCCAGTTAAAGTTGTCCAACAAAGGACGGTTGTTCAACTCGGACGACAGCATTCTAAAAGAACGGGCAAGAATGTCCTTGTCCTTAACTGCCACTTTATTAGCCATGTTTAACTCCGAAAAAGAAGTGGGGGAGAATCCCCCCACTCTGTTAGCCCGTCTTCACAGTAGGAGTCGGGTTGTTCTGTTGCTTGACGACCTGGATCAGCTGTTTCAACAAATCCTCGATACCACCGGAACCCGTCTTCATGGCCGCAGCCAGTACTTGCGGGTCGAGTGGTTCAGGTGCTGGAGCAGCCGGGGTTGCCGGAGCTGACGCCTGTGGAGCAGGAGCCGGTGTTGCTGCTGCTTGCGGAGCGGCCTGAGGTGCTGGCGCGCTTTGCGGCGCAGTGGTGGTTGGAGCTTCTGCATTGCCGGTTGGTGGTGCAGTTGCTGCATCAGTAGCGATACGCCCCATCTGTGCTGCAGAGGTTTCCCCGACAGTACGGAGGTATTTGTCAGCCGCTGCATCACTTTCAAAGTTAAAGTGAACATGACCGCCCGTACCTGCCGCTGTTTTGACACGGTATTCATTGATGACTTTGTAATCCGCCGAATTCATGCCAGCGTCACTCATCATCTTCTGTACAATGCCAACTGCCTGGTCAGACGTTGAGACACCACCCTGAACGGTAAAGTCCAGTGCCAGACCCACAGCGTGTTTGCTCCGTGGATTGGCTTTGTGGTGGTATGCGTCGTTCAATGCCGTGAAGCGAATGAAGTCTTGCACACGCGCCTGGATCTCTTGACACACACGAACGATACCTGGATGAACCGGACCGCCTGCGGTGGTTTCCTGTGACTTCAGGGTCAAACCCGTATAGGTGTTAGTGCGATTACCCGAGGCAACAGCTGTGGCATCTCCAACACGTTGGAAACCTGCACCTGCACCGCCATTCGGACTACCGCCACCTAAACCGTAACCTGACATTGGAGGAAGTTTACCGCCACCCAAGCCCGGGTTCTGTGGAATCGATACCGGTGTGGTTCCCGTATCAACCGCATTACCCATAGCTTTCGGTGCTGGCAAGGCAGGTTGATCAACTCCGCCAGTAGCGGCTTCCGTTTCAGCCCGACCTTTTGCTGCCAGGTCAGTACTGGCGTCACCGCCATCTGCTGTCAAGGTACCGTTGCTTAAACGAGCCAAGTAGTCCTTGAACATGGCAAAGCGTTTTTCCATGCCCGGCAAGGCATTACCGCCGTTCAGCCCCCGTGCCGCATTACCAAAGTTGTTGGTCTTGGTGATCGACATTAACTGCTTGTTGTCCTTGATGAACGCCACTGCCAATTTTGCCATGACTTTAGGGTCAGAGCTTGCCAACTGTGGATTCTTCTCAAGATCAACGCCGATCATCTGTCCAAACTTACGGTAGTTAGCACGACCAGTGAGCTGGATAAATCCGCGTCCCCGGTAATCCCAACCATCGTTCTCGTTGATGTTACCCAACGAAGCACCTTTGGCACCACCGTAAACAAAGTTTGCGATGGCTTGCGGGCCAGCCTGCACCAACTGCTGAGCCGTACCCATGTCAGTGACATTACGGAACAACTGCATCAGTCGAGCTGGATCACGGTAGCGCATGTTCTCGGTGGTTTGAGAATAGCCCTGCGACTCGTAGTTGGTTAACGCCAAGGCTTCAGCAATCAAACGGGGGTCAGTTAATCCTTGTGCCAACATCTCACGAATAATCAACTGTTCTGCCGCATTGCGCGGAACACTCACCCCTGTATCATTACCTGCGGCTGAAGGTTTCACTCCACGCAGGTCGACCTTGTTGACATCTGAACTGCCTCGCACCGGTGCGTAGGTTTGAGACGGCATGGTGAACTGGGTGTCCATTGCCAAGTCAGCGCGGGTTTGTGGATTACCCCCGGCGCTGAGTTTATCGGTGACGGCTCCACCTACAGCGTGAGCAGTAGTTTGGTTCACCAACTGTTTGGCACTGGTCTGTTGGGCTTCCAGGATTGGGTTACGCAGCTTGGCTTTGTTACTCAGTTCCTGTAATGCTTTCAACAGCTTATCAACTTCTGCTAACTTCGGTACCGAGAATCCGCCCTCAAACGGTGAAACTTTTACGCTCCACACGGGAACAAGGGTTTTCTTCGGTGTGACGTTGCGGGTATCGATAATCCCCAAGGCAATCTGGTATTTCGCCGTTGCCGTTAAGTTCATCCAACCCGTACCCGGTGCACCGTTGCCGTATCCGTTATAGAGCTTATAATAGTTCATAAGTACCGGCAGGAAACGATCACGGAACCACAGGCACCAATCATCGGCCTTGTCATCCTTAACACGGAAGGCGGCTTTGAACTCGTGGAACAGTTCACCGGTTTTACCCAGGAAGCGCGCATCTTTGCCAATGATTTTGATCATGCCTTCTACACGACGCTCAAGGTGTGCCACAGCCTGGAACTTCCACGTAGGGAACATTTCCGTGCCGTACTCTTTACCGAAGCTCAGAGACAAACCATAAGCGTTCATACGAATCAGCGTGAACGGGTCGATAATGCCGTTATCAGGGATCAGGTCTTTGACGTTAACCTGTCCCGCTACTTTGCCCTGACCGTAGGCGTCATTTAACTTATCAACTTCCCCATCGATCTCAGAGAGGCGGGATTTCACGCGACGCTGTTCCAGCAAGCTGGTTGAGCCGTTGAGTCCCCAGAAGCTCGTGTTCTTGAGCTTGTCCTGAAGTTCTGCTTTCTCTTTCTCCAGACCCTCTTTGGTTTCTACCTTCATGGTGACATCACGGACTTTTGCGGTGTCATCATTCTTATCAAGATACTTCTTCAGCTCTTGCAGGTATTTACCCACGGTAGCGATGGTTTCATCCTGCGCCATCAGCTTGTCGTGTGGATCGATGCTCGGTGTCACTTGGTAAGGAGAAGGCTGAATAGCCGCGATCGCCTGTGACGCCTGGTAGGCGATGTCATACGCCTTTTTGTCGGTAAGCTTGTCGTACTCTTCCAGACTCTTTATCCGCAAGGTATCAAGACACGACATGTAGGTCAGGAACACCGGTTTAAAGCGACCGTTGAACCAACTGAAGATGTCACCCATCTCACCTGACTGTTTACCGTCATTGCCGGTTTGCAGTAATTTAAAGACCTGCTGGATTGGGGTATCGGTTGAGAAAGAGGCAGCACCGTTATTGATCACTACATGCTTGGTCAATAACTGCTCGATCGTAAAGATCTTCTTGCCTAAATCTCCGTCCGCATCTTCCAGACCATATTGGGCGAAACGAATGTCAACTTGACGGTACTTGCCTTTGGTGTACCACTTGTAGATGCCGTAACCGGCCAAGCCTACACCGGCAACTGCCAGTCCCGCCAAGACCACAGGCGACGCCAACACAGTTGCTGCCGCGGAACCTGCTGCTGCCAGTCCCGTGCCTGCTGCGCTGGCTAACGCCCCTACACCAATGTCGATGCCGGCAGCGCCTGCAATAGAAGATGCCAGTGAATATCCGGCCATGACATTCCCCGCCGTGCTCAAGGTATCATTATCCATGAGCTCGCCAGCTGCCTGACCACCGGCATAAAGTAAACCGGCTTTTAGGATAGCGGTGCGTGGATTAAAGGATCCTCCAAAGTTCCTGGCTGCGTTTCTCAGTCCACCAAAACGCCGTCCACGGTTAACACGATTACGCCGTCCACGGTTGCGCAGATCGCGTTCCAGTTCAGCATCCGTTCCACCGCCGCCTCTCAAACGGTCATTGCGCTCACGTTGACGACGCGCACGGTTCTCTTTCTTCTTGCGCTCACGTTCTTTACGCTGTTTGCGCTCTTCACGTGTTTCGCCTGCAGAACCGCCTACATCATCCCCGCCTTCACCCAATAAGTCTTCTACTCCCTGATCACGTCCGCCCCCGGTGAAGAAGCTGGCAAGCTTACTGATGCTACCACCAATCACCGGCAGGGATTTAAGTGCCACCCCCGCGAACTTAAACAAGGTAGAGAAACCCGTCATAAAAGTTTTGCCAAAGAATTTTTCAGCGAGGTTCTTCACCATGCCTACACCACCAAACAGCAAGCCGAGAAGACCTTTTGGTTTCTTCTTCTCTTCTTTCTTATTTGCGATGCCGCCTAGCGAGTCACTGATATTGATAATGGCGTCCTGGACTTTCTCCGCTTTCTTCTCTTTGGCTTGACGACGTTCATCGGCCAGCGAGTTCAAACGGATTCCGTCGGCATCCTCTGTTCCCCCTTCCGCATGCTCTTTAGAACGCAGGTGTTCGACTACATCCAGTTTTTCCACCATGCTGATGTCTTGTGGCTCAACACCAAACTTCTGACACAGTAAGTGGTAGATGCGGTCTACCGAGTTCACGATGGGTGAGTAGTCGGCTTTAACCAGTTGCGTGGTTTTATCGTAGGCTTTCTTACCGCCTGCAATAGCGCGATCTTTAAACTTGCCCAACAGATCCAGACCCAGGATACCCGCACGTTTAGATGCTGCTCCCAGTTTGGTGATACTGACACCCATTGAGGTAACCAGACCGCGGTCGAAGTCATCTTGGGTAATCAGTACTTCGCCGTCTTTATCGTAGACAGGTCCATCGATCTCATCCCACCCGTTGATCTCTACCGCTTTATCGTTGGCGTCCAGCTTGAAGTACCAGCCTTTGCCCATCTTCTTGCCGATCAGCACCGGAGACTTCTCACCTTGGCGGAACACATCCATACGGTGGAAACGACCTGATACTGCTTTGCCGGCTTTAGAGATACGACCAAACGGATCAATCACGTTAAACAGCTTCATGCCCATTTCACGCAGTTTGTTTAAACCGCGCAGCATACGCGCACGACCGTCTGCACCAAACAGCTTCTGGGCTAACTGACGGGCAGTCGCCACAATGTTACCCGCTTTGTCAATGATCGCACTGGTGACGTCATTCCAGGTCTGGAGGACCTTACGGGTAGCGCTGTCGAAGTAGTCCCCATTACGTAAGCGTTCACCACGCAGCAACGGCTCTTCGTCACCTGGATTTTCATACAGGTCTTCGGTGTCAGCGAAACGCTGTGAATTCAGAGAACGGATCTTGGAATACGCCGCTACCGCTAATCCACCTGCACCAATCAAGGCGGCAGCTTTTGGATCATGCAGTGCGTAAGCACCCAGACCACCAATCAATCCACCCAGTATCAGTGGCTCATTGTTCAACAAGGTTTCAACACCTTTATTAAACATGTTCCGTGGCGAGAAGCCCTTGATACGGTCTAACAGGGTTTTCTTGCCCTGCTCTTCTTCCGTCTGCTCTTTCTTGCTGCGACGAAGGATGGTGGGTTGTTTCTCCAACAGTTTCTGGAAGATATCAGTGTGGCCGGTTTGGATAGTGATTAACTTATCCAACTGAGTGTTCACCAAGCTCAGGCTCTGACCGTAATTTGCCCCACCGCCTGCATTGCCTGCACCATTCTTAATTGTCTGGTTCAGTTCAGTCAGTGTGGTATTCAAGTTGCCGAAGTTGTTGTTAGTCGTGTTGTTGGTGGTTCCACCGGCACGATTAACCGTGTCACCCTGCTCAACGTCATATCCTTTCTCCTGCTCAGCACGAAGCTTCTTGTCGAAGTTCTCGTCGGTTTGCTGGAGTCGGAACATCTTCCACATCTTTTCATCATCAATCTCTTCGCGTCCATTCTTGGTGATGATGATACCCGCATCACGTAACGCCTGGTAATGGCCTGAGTTACGGAGACGGTCGATGTTGTCGTTGGTGTTGTAGATGCCGTTCTTGATGTCTGTAACGTACGGTAACGCTTTGTTCGCCAATGCCGCGCCTTTGCCCGGCATGATGGACAAGAGCTTGGCACGGTCAGCGTCGTTGCCGTTTTGGAAACGATCGATCTGTTCCGGGGTAATACCAAAGTTCTCCAGTGCCATCGCACGAATCTCTTCAGCAATCTTCGGATCCACACCGTCCTTTTCCAGGTTCAGTAAATGATAAGGGGAGAAGCCCATGCCGGAATCGGACTTGCGGGCCAGCTGGAAACCTAACTCCTGTTTGGCTTTATCGCTCAGCGCACCCTTTTCATCTATTACATCTGCAGCGGCTTTGGAACTGTACACCGCACTGCCCAACACCTGAGAACCGTAGACCTCACGCATTGCCATGGACTTGGCACCTTTGGCACTGATGAACTTGCCTTTGGTCCAGTCGTAGGTTTCTGCTTTCAGGTTGTTGTTCCCGGTACGCATTTTCTCGAGTGAGAGGTGGATGCGGGAGAACCAGGCAGGAATGATCTCGGTAATAGTGCGGTCGGTTTGACGAGTATAGACGTGGGCTTCGGATCCATCAGCATAAGTACGGCCTCGAAGGTCATACTTGGTTTTGTTGGAACCGTAGGTGTTATCCAGCACCACACCCAGTCCTTTGTTGGCGCTCTTCTTGGCCCAACGCATGGACTTCCACACGAACTCAGGTACCGCCTTTTCACCCGGAGGTAAAGAAGCTTTGTAATCCTGATACGTCATGTTCTCGTCTTCTTCGTCCCCAAACAGGTTACCCCCCTGATAGTTCGCACTCAGCGTATTAAACAACCCTTCGAGGTTATTCAAGCCGTACGACATCTGGTGACCTACCGTGTTCAGTTTCTCATAACGACTGCCGATCTTTTTGGAGAGTTCAGGGAAAGCCTTAGCGAACCGTGCCCGCATGGCGTCGCCCTGACGACCTTTCAGCATGCGAGGCAAGGCATCCATCATACCGCCACCAAACATGCTACCGATCATCTCTGCCATATCACGTGAACTCATCCCGTCTGTCATACCACCGACCATAGACAACTGACTGGTGAGGTTACTTAAACCGTAGTAACCGTTTTGACGAGCCGCTTTACCTACGCGATCATTGATCAAGCCCATGATGCCACCCGCGCCGTTTCTCGCAGTATTGAACATCGTACCGCGAATACGTTTACGGACTTCATCTCCCAGGGTCATTTTCTGGAAGTCTGACATCTTGCTGGACTTCGCCACGTCCTTCATTTCAGAGATTAACTTGTGGTTAGCCGCTTCCATGAATTTGTAGAACTTGGCGTTGGTTAAATGAATACGGGCAAGAAGGTTGATCTTCATGGAGTCATTGCGCTGCTGCACTCTGACGTGATAATCAACGATCTGTTTCAAGTAACCATTAGACTTGGCCACACCAACTGCGATGCCCTGCATATTGGCGTTCTGCGCACCTGCTGTAACAACCAAGGCATCTGTTAACTCTTTGCCCAAGGTTCTCAGCCCGGTGGCTGTCATCAAGCTCCCAGCACGTGTAGCCTCAACTACATCACCGACATCCTGGTCAGTAGGCTGTTCCATGGTAGGCTTGTCATCACTGCTCGAGCTACCACCACTATCCCAGTTAGAGAAGTCGTATTTGGAGAACTCGTCAATTTTGTTAGACAGCCCATTAGGGAGCTTAGACTTTAATGTATCACCTTGTTGACCAACGAGATACTGCAAGTCTCTCATGGAGTCCGCAGTCTCTCTTTTGACCTCGTCCTTGAGTTCGGCAACGATTCGCCGTGTATCATTGATGAATTGGAAAGTCCCGTTAAACGACTCGGGAAGTGCCATTTTAACTGTTTTCAGTTTCGCATCAGTGCTACCGACGAGTGCATCTTTTGCCCCACCCAGAAATCCTATGGCGAACGATTTTAACTTGGACCCTTTTTTATCAGAATCAAAGTCAGAATCGAAATTAAGATCTCCATCAAAGGGGTCGTCAAATCCAAAATTATCACTCATGCTAAAACCTCTTAGGAGTTTTTAATGAAACCCACTAACGTGTCTTTATTAGACCCGAAAAGTATTGTCCCTGGACTGTACGGAGAGGTATCGTCCACAGACAGCTTTGAAGGGATGACACAGAACTTAAACCCTGACGGATTGTATTCTGTGGAAATCTTCGGTCGGGTAGGCACTGATAAGCGTGACACAACGGAAGCGTTTATCAGAACCTACTTGCCCATTTTTAACCCCACCTATTTCGACGCCCTGGTAAAGCTGAAATCCCTGTATTTGGGAATTATCAAAGGGGCGACATATGCCGTGTGGGACGCTAGCGAGAAAGACTTCATAAAATCCAACATCCTGGACGGACAAACGGGTTTTGCTTTCTTTATGCAGCACTTCGGTCAACTGGATCCCAAAGAGAATTCCTCTCCACGCCGTAAGCAGCGTATCACTTTGGTAAAAGAGAAGTTTGACTACGCGCTCCATACTCGCATGTTAGTTATTCCTGCTGGTTTGCGTGATGTTGAGTTCCAGCCTTCTGGTGATACCACCAAGGTTATCGAACCTGAACTCAATGAACTGTACAGAAAGTTGATGTTTAAAACGCGTGCGGTTCAGAACATCCCTGCCGGTGATGAAAACAACCCGCTGTATGATAACGTGCGTTGGGGTATCCAGAGTTCTGTTAATGCCATCGATGACTACCTGTTTGAAACACTGGACGGGAAAGGCGGTACATTACAGAGCAAGATGGCAACGCGTGGTGTAGTCGGTGGTGTGCGTAACATCCTGACAGCTCGTAAGGTATCACGTGCAGATCTGGATGAAGATGACGGCGTTAACCCGAACTCTTCAGATATCGGCCTGTATCAAGGCTTGATGAACTTCCAGTATTCGTGCATCAATGCGCTCATGAAGAACTTTATTGAGCATGTGTTTACTTTGGGCTCCAACAACGTCAAGCTGATTGACCCCAAAACCCTGAGTTATACCTATGAAGAACTGAACGCTACGGTGATCGATAAGTGGACCACGGTGGAAGGTTTGGTGAAACTCTTCAATGGCTTCAAGGCTCAGGACCTGCGCTTTAAACCCATCACCATTAATAAATGCTACGTCGCCCTCGTCTATGATGACGGCAATGAAGTTATGGTGCTGTTCGATATCGACGAACTCCCCGAAGGCCGTGACCGTAAATATGTTACCCCCATGACCTATGTGGAGCTTTTCTATATTTACTGTCACAATGCCATCACCTCCAACATGATGCAGCAAACACGTTACCCTATCATCGGTATCGGCTCCATCTATCCGAGCTATGTTAACTTAAAGACGATACAGGGCGCCAAGCCCCGCGATATTGTGTCGCCTTACGGAGAGAAGCTCTTCCGGGTTAACAACTATCCTCATAAAGCAGACCGTGTTGACTTCTTTGACTCCTTGTCAGTCGACCCTACTCGTGTATCCCCACTTGATGCGGACCACGATGGTGACCAGTTAGGTTGCAACGGTTTATGTGGTGAGGAAAGTAAAGCTGAGGTGCGTGCGTTGTTCGGTCGTCGTGACTACTACATTGACGGTAGTGGTGAGTTCCTTTATGACCCGCTTTCAGAACCTTTATTGTTCCTCTTGAAAGCAGCGACCAGTGGATTGAAATCATGACCCAACGTTTACATACCTACAGTGAGTTTTATCGCGCGTTTGTTATGCGCAAGAAAAACGATCTGCTGTCACCACGCTATCACGCTGTGGGTGATGTTGTGCTGCCTAAAGGGTCGATCATTCATTACATGCCTCAGCATGAACAGGATGACGGTCCGAGCTATCCCGAAGGTTTCATCAGTAACTACCCTGGTGACACCTACATTGATTTCCGCATGGGTTTCTCTCCTGTGTTGGGTGCAGGTCATAACGTCAACTTCAACTTGGCGCCTGCAATCAAGTTTTACCGTAACCGGTTTTATCAGTATAAGTGGCAAAAGGATCTTAGCTTTGCCTATCGTCAAGAAAAGTATCTCGTGGTGCAGAACCATGCACTCGCGTTTCGTACATTCCGTTATACGGCTAACCTGTTCCTGAACTTCGTTAAGTCTTATAACGCCATGAACCTGCTGATCAACAGCATTAACGAAACGGGTCAGAGCTACAAGCAGCGTCAGCAGTTTGTGCGTTTTGATTTACCTGTTAACATGCCGAGTTTCAAGCTGTTAAGAGAAGATACGGTTCGCTACGCAAAATCATTCAAGGATGGAAAGCCGCACGTCGACAACACGGTACTTCGCTCAACCAAGGCAGAGAACTGCTACTGGCTGCTCGACTTACTGTTATGGCTGCGTGGTGATAAGGAACACACACTGTTTGCACATCTGGACCGGGATACGCTCAACAACGTCCAGTTCATGTTCTGCTCAAATAGCCGTGTGTGGATCATTAATGCGGGTCTACTTTTATCCTGGCTGGAACCGATCTGGGACAAACCTAACAAGATCGATAATGCGGTTAAACGTATTTATCTTGATTTGATTAACCTGGTTAACGGTTCTTCAGCGGATGCTGCGCTGGAGCAGAGCAATGAAGAACAAATCAGTGGAGAACTGGCTGAAGGAGCGGGAACTCCTACGGACGATAGCACTGGAGAAAATAAAGCACAATCCGGACGCCCTGGTCAAAGCCAAGCTGGCGCGAATGAGTCTGAAGAAGCTACTCCTGACTATGTTGATCTTGTCGATCTTTTCAGGTCTGGTAAAAAAGATTCTGCTCAGTCATCAGGAACCAATGGAGCTGCGGGAAGCGCGCATGATGCAGCAGGCGCAATGGGAGTACCGGGAGCAGCAACAGGAACGTCTGCGGCAGATGGAACAGAACCCGGCGTTGAAGTTGGAAGCGGAGAAGGTGAGCAAGTAGAACTCGATTGGTTGAGTCCGATTGATGATCACATCCTGGAACCTGCTGTTGTTAGCGAAGCCATCAGTACGATTAAAGATGTCTTTGATACACCCACTTCGGGCATTAACCTGGCCCTGGAAGAGATGGCACGTGAAGGCACACTGACTGTTCGTCAGAAAGCTTATTACGAAGAGAAAGCCAAAAGCTTCCAGAAGATCGCGATGCCTAACGGCCAGACCATGGAAGAGTTTATCCATATCCCTGAAGAAGAACTCAAGGACGTGGGTGGACACATCCAGGGTGACTTCCCAACGGTACTGGACAAAACCATGCTGCGGCAACGTGTGGTGTCTTTGCGTAACGACTATGCGAAGAAGTTCATGCACCGTGATATCGCAGCAGCTGTGCTGAACTTGCAGAACGCCGGTATCATTATCAGCGACTATGCAATCGATCAGGTTGATGATATCGAGGGAAGCTATCAGGTTCTGCGTATGCAGTTGATGCCGGTTAAAGGTAAGCCTGCGGTCCGTACGTTCCCAATTCCTACGGTAGACGAGCACGGTGAGTTCTTGGTAGACGGCGTTAAGCAGTACTTCCAGTTCCAGCGTATCGAGAAGCCGATTCGTAAGATCAATGAAAGCCGTGTGGTTCTGACCTCTTATTACGATAAGAAAGTCAACGTCACGCGCAGTGAGATGGAAGCAGATAACTACGGCAGCAAACTGATTCGTCAGATCGCCCTGTTGTCTGAAGCCAAAAAGCTCACAGTAAGCAACGCCAACTTGATCGACCGTAGCATCAAGTGTCCGCGTTATGTCACCATGCTGAACCGTAAATACCGCATGATCAAAGTCAACGATGATCCACATGGATTAGAATTCAACTTTGATACTGACGCCCTGATTGAAAAGCACCCTGAGTGGAAATCCTTGAAGAAGGAAACCAGCTGGCCGGTGGGCGAGTACCGTGGGAGGCCCATGACCATTGATACCTTTGGTGTGGTCTATCTTGACGGAACAGCGATGGGGTCGTTTGAGGAACTGGTGGGTGTTGATGCAGGCAAGCTTCCTATCGAACATGCAGTGATCAACGTCAACGGTTATAAGTTCCCGGCGGGTGTGGTGTTGTGTTACTACTTCGGTATTGACAAACTGCTGAAAGTGTTACGTCCAACTTACCGGACCATTCCAGCAGGTCAGCGCTACAAGTTAGAAGGTGATGAGTTCTCGTTGAACTTCAATGACGAGATGCTGGTATTCACCAAACGCGAAGGCATTGCTTCTCTGGTATTCGGTGGCATGGCCAAACTGTCTAATATGGTGAACTTTTCACGCAGTGACCTCAACAGTCGTGGCGTGTGGGTGCCGTTAATGGCAGACCCTAAGGTGCGTCCGCAGCACTTTAATGAAATGAAGAACATGTTCGATCTCTTCATTGATCCGATTACCAAAGTTCGTTTGCGCAACATGGGCTACAGCGTAAGTTTCCACTACTTGTTAATCGACGCTATCAAGCTGCTGTTGAATGACTTCACCACCCATGAGGTCGAGCTTGATGAACAGTTGATTGTGGGCTACGAACGTTTTGTCAGTCACATCTATTCTGAACTGTGTAAGAGTAACCGCCAGTTCAAGAACAAGACAGAAACAGGCAACCAGACGTTTGACCTTAACCCGCAGGCTGTGATCACGAACATCATTACCGACAGTTCTGCTGCCTTGGTAAAAGAGATGTCGCCTTTCCACGTCACGAAGTCTCAAGAAGACATTACCTTTGGTGGTTTCAAGGGTCGTGATGAACAGACCATGCTGAAACGTACACGTGCTCAGCTGAAGTCTTATAAAGGTGTGATTGCGGAAGCAAACAAGGATAACGGTAAAGTAGGCTTTGTAGGCTACACCGTAAGTGATCCGCGCGTTGCTGACTTCCGTGGTGCAGTGGACACCAAAGAAGGTTCCCATGACAGTCAACTGTTGTCCTCTATCGGTAACCTGAAATACGGTACGTGTCTTGATGACCCGAAACGTTCATCGTTCGCCAGTATTCAGAGTAGTCATGCGATCTCTGCGCGTAACTACACTCCAAACATCGTTCGTACCGGCCAGGATAATATCTTTGCTCACCGCTTAGGTCCAACCTTTGCCAAGGTCGCGAAGAAGGCAGGTAAGATCGTTAAGATCTCTGAACTGGGGTTAACCGTGCAGTATGAAGACGGTACCACAGACAGCTGTGAATTGGGGCTGAAGCTGGGGCGTGCAGATGGTGAAGTCTACCGTCACACGTTAGTCACAGACATGAAGGAAGGAAAAACGTTTACCGCAGGTGAAGTATTAGCCTGGGACGAAGAGTGGTTTGCCAAAGACCCTTACTGTCCTGGTCAGGTATCTGTGAAGACTGGGCGCATGACGCGTGCCGCTTTCATGGAAGACCAAACGGTATACGAAGACTCCATGGAGTTCTGGAGCGGACTGGCTGAAGAGTTCGTTACTCCGGTGCCAAAAGAGTTCACCTTCTTTGTTGATGCAGGTGAGACTATTAAGATTCGCCGCAAGGTAGGTGATAAAGTTGAGTTCGACTCGATTTTATGCGAAGTTTTGGATAGCTATGTCGACAGCTTTGAAAGCGACGACGATGTCCTCAACGAAATTAACCGAGCGGGTATTAAGCAAATCAAATCTTCCTACGCCGGAGAAGTTATCGCAATTGAAGTTGCGTATAATGCTGTGGAAGATGAGATGAGCGACTCTGTGAAGAAACTGGTACGTGAGCACGACAAGAAGCGCAGAGACTTAACCGGTTTCCTGGGCAAAGGTGCACAGAACAACCGCGTCGGTACAGGCATCAATGTGAAGAAGCCGAGCATTCCTTATGGACGTGTTCGCATCAGTATTTACGTTGAAGGTCTGAGTGCAGCAACGGTATCGGATAAATTTGTTTACGGTAACCAGATGAAGGGAACCGTGGGACACATTGTACCGCGCCAGATGCACACCGAAGATGGTCGCCCTGTACCACTGAAGTTCAGCTTCAAGTCAATGTTCAAGCGTATGGTTATCAGCTTGCGGAATAAAGCGTGCTTAACCGAGTACTGTTACGGAGTTAAAGACCAGTTCATCAACATCTATAGAGGAAAAGTGTAAAATGATTAATTCCGGCGTCAATGCAATTAAAGATCTACAAGTGGGACTGGCTGAATCACGCTTGTACAACGGTCGAATTGATGGCGTCTGGGGTCAAGGCAGCACGGATGCTGTCAACTTGCTGCTCACTACCGCTGCACAAAAGCGTGGCGTGAGTGGTTCGGTGGGGGGACTTGTTCCCTCCTCTGCCCCAGATCAAATCTTAACAAATATCCAAACGGCACTTACCGCGCTCGGTCTTTATAAAGGACGTGCGGATGGTTTGTATGGCGACGGGACTTCCCTGGCGTTCTACACCATTAACAAAGAGTACCGTCAGGACAAAGGTCTGCCAGAGTGGGACCTCTGCTGGAGCAAGCGTGTTTCTACTGACTTCACTCAAGCGGTGAAGAACTGGGCTGACAGTCGTGGTCTGGGCTGGATTGGTGCGCATTGTGCAATGGGTTGTATGGGCTTTGAGTCTGCGGGCACATTCCGTCCTGACATTCAGAACATGGCCGGTGCGCAGGCATTTGGACTGCTGCAGTTCATGCGCCCTGCTGCCAGCGATCTGGGCACAACAGTTGAAGCATTAGCGGCAATGTCGCAGATGGATCAACTCCAGTACGTGTTCAAGTACTTTGACATGCGTCAGAAACAATACGGGATCTTTAAACGCCTGGATGATTTCTATCTCAGTGTGTTTTACCCGAAAGCCATTGGTCATGCGCCTAACGAAAAGATCTTCGAAAAGGGCACCAAGGGCTATACCCAGAACAACGGTCTGGACATTAATCGTGATGGCGTTATCACCATCGCTGAAATCTCTGCTCGCATTTATGCCTCTTATTATGAAGGCATGCAGCTCATCAACAGGAAAGTCAAACCATGAGCAACTCGTCTTTTGTAAAGAACGTTGTCGCAATTGCTATCGTCACTCAACTGACCAAGAAAGCAATTCACAAACTGGGCTGGGAGCACATCGCTCCACTGGATCCTGCTATTCAGGATGAAAAGATCAGCAAAGCCATTAACTCTCGTATTCAAAACCTGCCGAAGTAAGGGACACGCATGTTAAACTCTAAGAACCTGGCGATCGCCGAAGCGTTGGCAGTAAGCGTTCCTGATGCGGACGTACTGGCTAACGTAAGCCCGGTTGTTGTTGCTATGGCAAACAACCTGGAAGGCGTAATGCCGATGGAGCCAGAGAATTACATGGCTCGCATTCCTGAACTCAGCGCCACCTCACCTGAGTACAACGTCATTGCAGATGAAGTAACCACTGCGCTGGCGGAAAACCTGCGTGTAACCTTTGAGCAGATTCGTGCTTACGGTCGTGGCATCTCTAACGCACTGACCAGCGGGTTGAACTCAGTTGAAAGCATGATCTCTAATCCAGATCGCATGGCCAAGAACTTCCTGATGGGTTCACTGGACCTGGAGTTCATTCGCACCGATCATCCTTTCTACAGCTCTCTGTTCTATCCGCGTGAAGCACCGAAACTGGCTCTGAGCCTGGAAAAGGTCAGCGCTGATGAACTGAACAAGGTCAGCTTCACTCGCTGGGAACCAAACCAGATCCAGAGTTGGCTGAACATTGATAACCCAGAAATCAACGAACTGATGATGAGCGCTAACGTGGATCTTACTGATGCACTGTGCTCACTGGGTGGTGGTGGCTGGCGCTTGCCGTTCAAGTATGACGAAGAGCATCGTACTGTGGACTTCACTCAGCCGTACATGAACCAGGCGGAAACTCTGTTTATTCAGTACATCCTGCTCAGCAAGATGAAAGCTGAAGATGCACCGTTTGAAGGTCTGAGCGCTGGCGGTCTGGAAGAATACCGTGCGCACATCGCTTTCCTGCACACGGCGTATCAGCAAGCGCTGATCTCTCTGAAGAACATGGTATCGGGTCTGGTTAACTATCCTATCCGTATCGTGGAACACGGCGAGACTGTACTGCGTGAAGCCCTGCCGGTTGAAGGCAGCAAGATGTTCAAGCGTGTTCGTGCAAAAGCCACTGTGTTCTTCAATGCAGCGGGCCTGGACATGTGTCTGGAAAAGAGCATGAGCTTTACGGATGTTGCGGTAGCGTTCTTCTATCGTAAGTACCTGACGCTGGAGCCATCTGTTGCGTCCACTTATTCTTCTGACGTGGATGCAGCACAACAGTACCTGAGCAGCCTGTGTGAACAAGTTATCAACATTGCGCGTGAAGCGTCATCTGATATCTACAACCGCGTGATCAGTCAAGTCATCTTTAAGTTCCTGAGTGACTCACCTGAACTCTCTGCGCAGTTTGCAAAAGACGGTAACACTGCTGAGATCCAGATGGCTGTTAATCGCTTCCTGGATAAAAAGAACTACGGTTCTTCTCTGTTCCATGCGTTGAGCAATGAAAAGCGCTCTACCGAAGATGCTATCTTCTGGATCGGTTTGCCGGTTGACTTCCTGGGCTTCATTGGTTGTAAAGACGCGTGTTCAGTAATGGGCATGACCATCGGCCTGGGTAACGCCGGTGACTGTGAAGTAACCCGTCGCGAAAACCTGCATGCTGCGGTGATTCGTCACTTCGTTAATAAACTCTTTACGGTGGAATAAGTAAATGGATATAACTGGACTGGTTAAGAATCCTGAGAAAGTTAAAAAAGCGTTGACTATCCTGGAGGACGGTTCGGTTATAGCCAACCGCAATTTGTTTATTCAGATTCCTCGTCGCTTTACTCAGAACGGGTTAGCGGAAATCACAGACTTTGTGACTACAGCCCCCGTGTTGGGTATCATCCTGCCGGATGACTGTTATTGCTGCTTCCTGTCAATGCTGAACATGAACTTGTATCCCACGGATATGACAGACGTCAGCATTAACGGGGAGAAGTACGTGCACATGGAGTTCTTTAAGGGCGACACGGTATTTGAAAATGTCCGTAGCTCGATTGATCCCAACATGCCGTACTTCTACTTCATGGAGTTCGTGAACTACGCGAAGATTCCATGGTACATGGACTGGAAGGTCCACAGTACGTTGTTTGACTCCGCTATCCCGGAGTTAGGCAAAAAGGTAGGGGCGTCTCCGCAGGTAATGCGCACACTCTTCTCAATCATCTATCGCGACCCGGATGATTTAGAGAAACCATATCGTGGCAGTAAAGCCATGAAGGAAGGCAGGGACCCTGTGATCGTGGGCTTAAACAACCCAAGCATGTTGATCACAGATAGCTTCTCCCGTTACATTGGCGGCTATTTAAACGATAACCTCCTTTCCAGCATCATCAAGCCAAGTGATAAAGTCACTGGACTGGATAAATTAATTAGGGGTATTCCAACCGATGAGTAACATCTTAACGCCTTCTCGTCAGTTGGTGAATCAACAGGGTCAGACCTTGACCTTTGAGAACACACTGCTGGCTGGAAGTGGAAAACGTGGGGTATTAAAACCCATGGACGACTCCGGTTACTACATGATGAATGCGGGTAAGTTAAATGCCCCGCTTCGTCTGGGACATGCTTACGCCGTGAATGATTATGTCATGGAGTGCATGGATCCTAACAGTGACCTAATGCGTCGTGTGGCGCGTGGCGAAGTCTATGCCGAACTGGGTCACCCACAACCGTTTTACCTTGAGCGCGTCAACGGTATGGTGGTTCGTACACCAATCACTGAAGCGTTTGAGTGGGTCATGCGCCTGCGTACCATCGTGATGGACAACGTGTGCTTGCACATTCGTCGTATTCACTTTGATATGATGGGTGGTCGTTATGACCCGGTCATGATGCGTGCTGAGATTATTCCATTCGGTACACACAAGCAACTCGCTCAAGACAGCTTGACCAATCCAGACATCAATACCGCACTGAGCATGCGTACCGTCACCGCACCGCAGAAGATGGGCGACAAAACTCGCTTTATCGAATACTTCTGTAACTTCGATCTGGTGTTTGAACCAGGTGCAGCGGAAGCGTGTAAACATCTCACTGCCGGTCTGGAAGATCTGCTGTCTGGCATGGGTAACAGCTTTGACCCAGCCTCTGCCGGTTCCATTAGCTTTACTGTGGATACTCTGGTGGATGCATGGGAAACTCATCGCAACAACCCAGACGTCATTGCTCGCTTTGCTGGCATGGAAAGCTTCAATGACATGGACAATGTGATCGCTACCATCAAACGTAACAGCAAGGGTTCTAAAGTTGTTACTGCGGTTAACACCGGTTGCTTCGACCTGTTCTAAGACCTAAATAAGTTGTGGCATTGCGCCACAACTTATTCTTATCACTATAACGTAAAGTTTCTTAGACCTATATTACTTGGGTGTAATGCCCCCCATTAATGTCGAGGTACTAATGAAGCGATTAATAGCTGTACTACTTTTAATTTGTCTTTCAGGCTCTTCTATTGCCAACACCATATTCAAATGCGAAACCGACCGGGGTACTGCGGAACTCGAAAAGAACGAACGCTACTATGTGTTTGATCTTCAAATGTCAACCTGCATGCTCCATGTCAACACCATAAGCCCCATCGTAAACCGAGGACAGGGTTATGATAGCTGGGAACTTCCGTTGGTAAGTAAATCGCAACTGTGTTCCTATGCTATAGAGTTTGTCGACACTGGAAATATGCAACAATACTCTGTGGTACAATTTGCTAACGGTCAACGAATCGAAAGCGTGTGCCGAAAAGATTCCATTGTAGATAACGTTCTCAATAACCCCCAATGATAAAGGAAATAACTATGAACTTTCCACAACTTTCTGTGACGAAACATCAAGAGATCTATCAGATTACTCAAGTGGGTTCTGCCATTGGTAACGCTGACTTGCTGAAAGGCATGTTTGATGATTCGCGGAAATTCTGGAACGCTGCAATCGACGCTACATCAGGCGCTCACCTGATCGAAGGCGTTGTAATGAACAACGAAAGTAAAGCGGCAGCCATTACTGACTATGCGCTGCAATTAAGCAACCTGTTTATCACCAGCCGTCACCCGACGCTGTCTCTGATGACCAAACGCGCTTACTCGCTGAACACCGAACACCGCAAGAGCGTAATCTACCGCATGGCTGCACTGCGTTTCCAGAACAATGAAGAACTGTTCCGCGCCGTAGTAGCTGACCTGCTGTGTTTCGATCCTTTTGTTGTTTCAATGGCCCTCACGAGTTCAAAAGAAGAGCGTACCCGTTTACTGGCGAAGTTCATTGCCAGCGCTAACGGTGACTATCTGGCGGAGGAAGACTGGAATCCAACGCACGAAGAGCTGGTTGAGAACTTACTGTTGATTGACTTCAACGACAAGCGTGAGGAGCTGATCAATGCATGCCTCCAGAACAGCATCGGAACAGCACACGGTGTCGAGATCTACCAGCTCATCAGTGACGCAGTTGCCCAACTCGCAGGAAAGTAACCGACCACTTACCGATGAAGAGATAGAACTGATGTTGCCTAGTTGCAAACAACCGGGCAAGGTCAAGTCCTTCCTTTGTACTGTCGTAGAGATCTTCTGCATTTTCTAATACAGTTTATCTCAGATCTATATTACTTGGGTGTATAAACTTAGTTAATTTAATCAAGGGGTTTTAAAATGCGCAAGTCTCTCTTTATCGGTCTGCTGTGTTCTGTTGCTTTCATGGGTAATGCAATGGCGAAAGATACCTCGCTGTTTGAATGCAAGTTCGAGCAAGGTGGTTCTGTTAAAGCTACTCGCGATTCTCGTCAGGTAAAGATCGTATTTACCGATGCCAATGGCAAGCAAGAGAAAGTCACTAGCTCACTCATGGAAACCGGTGTGAGCAACGTGCAAGCAGTAGACGGCACTGTGGTTGATGGTCTGGACATCCTCGAAGGTGACACCCAGTACTCGATCAGCTACATGCATGGCAAGCTCATGGATCGTGCTCAGTTCCTGATCATGACCGACAATGAGCAAGGCGACACTTACGATTGTGATCTGGCCAAAACAGTGAACAAGCTCGATAACGCCAAAGCCACATCCGGTATCTTCCGTCCGTAAACAAGAACACTTCTGCCTTCGGGCAGAGGTGTCTCTTTATTTATTTTTTGTTGAAATACCTATCTATTACTAAGTGCCGCCAAAAATATTTCACACCTATATTACTTAACTGAAACAAGAACCCCAGTTCGAGGAGATGCATATGCTACTCCTTTCTTTAGTCCTTCTCAACAATAGGAAATAACGATGTCTGCAATTGTAAACTTTGATGAAATGATGGAAACCGGTATCACTAACCTGCTGGATACTGCTGAGGTTTCCGACGTATCTGCACACGCCACGCTGAACCTGCCGCCGGAACTGTATCCGGAAAACATCACGCCGGTGTCACTGAAAGAGCACGTGGACTTCATCAACAACACCACTGCGCAGGTCAACGCAGTCAACGCCCAGCTGGGCCGCCAGGCTTATGAAGCCAACAACGAAATCACCAACTTCGATTCAACGCTGAATCTGGGTGACGCGGTTACGATCAACGCACAGCACATTGTTCGTCAGGACATGGGTGATGGCGAGCTGTACGGTCAGACCACTGTTGCAGCAGACTTTGTATTCTCGACCGAGCTGACCGAATGGCAGGACCAGATGCAAACGTCTAACGCCGAAGCGGCTGCAAAACTTTTCGGTTAATAAAACCTGAAACGGATAAGGTGGCTTCGGCCACCTTATTTGCCGTTATTTATTTTTTCTCTTTATTTAGAATACATTTCATCTTAGACCTATATTACCTAAGTAGATAAACAAACTAATCTATTTAATTAAGGGGTTTACCATGTTACAAGTTACAGATAAAGACCTGCTGGAAAAGGACGTTATCAGTATCAGTGTTTTGTCTGAAAGAAGTGAAGCTGCACATGTTGATATATTAATCGACATGATGAATGCAGTTGTGCTTTACAGTACTTTGACGCAATGTATTTTCGTTGTCTACAAAGAGCTGTATAAAGGACCTCACGCACCTAACGTTGTTACTGAACTGCTTTACGGTAAAGGGATAGCACACGATCCTGCAAACAACTACCGTGGGTTTACCTTTGTTATTCAAGAGGATTCATTTACTCGCGTGCGTAATGACTGGCTTACTTCTCTGGTTTCCTGCGTCCTTCGTCATTACGACAATGAGCTGGGACTGCCTGAGCAGGTTAAGAAAATGGCTCCAGAATTCCCTTTTGCTGATCTGCTGGAAAAGCAGGCATTAGTTGTTAACGAACCGCTTAAAAGCGACGTTGTCTTTACCTCTCCTCGCACTACTCGCTAAGAAGGATAATAATCATGACTTATGATTTCGTAATGAACCTGCTGTTAACTGCAATCTATGCTACCCTGATCGCTTTACTGGTTTACAAGTTTACCTGGAAACCGCTGAGCATTACCGTTGAACAATTCCCTACCTTTGTTCGACTGACTTATCAACATGGTTGGAAAACCCGTCGCGCCCAAGTTGCTGTTTCTGAGCGGGCACATACACCAACCATCAGTAAAAACTTCACCCACTTCACTTTCGTATTACCCATGACCATGAGCTATGGTGATGCAATGCGATGGTTGGAGAAAGTGGAAATTAGTGATATGTACGCTGATCACGGTCGTGACGCTATTGAGCTGTTGCGCGCTATGGCGTTGTATTACTACACGCGTGACCTGGAGCAGTTTAAGCAGTTCGCTCCACGCTGTAACCATATGAGGGTTCTGAAAGCAATTCGTAAGAACCGACATATGTTGAGGACGCTTTTGAACAACGTAGCCAAGCCTGACATGTTGGGTGTGCCTACTAAAGCTTCGCTGGTGCGTCGCTAATTGAAAGGTTCTGGGGCTCACCTGAGGAAACTTGGGTGGGCGTATCTTTTGGCATTTTACTAAGGAGATTGTTATGACAATAGCAATGATCATTGGTGGTGTTGTAGTCGCTAAGACTGTTCACCACTTCATCGAAAAATATCTTTAATCCATCACTGGAGTAAGAAAAGTGACTAATCAATGTTTTAAAACATTTGGTCAACATAAATAACTCTACTACCCGCAAGGGTAGTAGAGTTATATTATTTATTTTTTTTTGTCTTACGCGATGTAGTTAGGGGCAACCACTTTACGAGACTCGGTCTGCATGTGTTCGATTACACCAGAATCTTTGATAGACTCCAGGATAGCCGTACGCTGCATGAACGCAGAAGGCGCTTGCACTGAACCTGGGTTGTACCAGCTCAGACGAGACAACATCTTACGCGCGATTTCACGAACGGCGTAGGTGTTTGATTCCACCAGGCCACGGAACGGCATGCTGATGTTACGCATTTGGCCCGCTTCGTTCTTGTCACGGCGCATTTCGATGGCCACTTTGGTTTCCGGCATCATTCCCACGATCAGCTGTGCAGAGGAGATGTCTTTACCATTACGAGTGGTATCGAAGTAGATGCAGCTTGCACCGATGTCATCCAGCAGGAGATCGCCTGGATCACGCAGGATAACCGCATTCGGCATGCCGGTGTCTGGGTTGATCATACCCCAGTTACCCCATGCTTCGAACATGTAACGGTACGGTTCACCTTCAAGATCGTAGGTGTCGTGCGTTACCTGACCGAGAGTACGCGTTGCACCAGACGGGAAGCTCAGACGGTGACCTGTCCAAGTGACGTCGGCGAATTCGAACTCAGTACGGTCGCTCAGACCTTCGAACTTCAGCGAGCGGTTCTCGAAGAAAGACTTACACATGGAGTGCAAGCGGCTTCCACCCGGGAGACGGCTGAAGATGTTCGGCGTAGACAGAACGATACACCAGCTCTGCTGCTGAATGTGCGGCTGCACGTTCAGGTAGTCGAACACGTTGTGTGTCCAGCCACTGATGTCGCCGATGCCCGGGTTAACTACCGGGCGGTTTTGCAGGCCCATCGCCTGAACAAACGGGTCGCTCTTGGGAAGCAGCGTGTCGTTCGTGCGATGGATGTAGTTAGAATCTGCCATAACAGTTTCCCTTTATCCTTATGCCGCGTCAGCGGTGTAGTTGGTGACGTTATCCGCGAACAGATCGAATTCCATCATGTACTTGGCTTTGTTGAAGTAGGTATATGCAATCACCTTCATCACAGCCTGACCACCCTGGACGTTTTCAACCGGCTGCACAACGATGTTAGCCTTGACGTAACCACCGAGGTTGTCACGCACGTCACGCTCAATGGCGTCTTTCACCAGCGCAGCGTAGTTCTCTTCGCTGAGTGTAGTGTCACCGCAGACCAGACCCCATTTGCTCTGGGCGATCTTCTCGATGGCGATACAGATCACGACAGGCACCTGATCTTTTACCACAGAGTCGATAGAGGTCGCGTAGCCAGTTGGCAGCGCAGGACGGAACACACGGCCGTCTGAATCGTAAGGACGCAGTGTGATTGCACCCATGTCCAGACCGTTCGCAGAGATCAGGTCGTCTTCGAACGTGATGTTCGGTGAGTGCATGGTATCCATGATACGGTAATCACCGTGATCCGGAGACATAGACACTTTGAAGATGCCTTCTGCGTTACCGCCAGCTTGCGCCCACTTCTGAGCCAGGTCCAGGTTACCAGACATTGGCCAGTCGTTGTCTTCGCTGTTCGGAATCGCTTCGATCTTGTTCACGGAGAAGCGCAGGGAAGCTGTACCCCATTTGTCAGACTCTGGGAAGAGACGGGCAATGGAAGTGATCTGCGTAATGCGTGAATAGATGTCGGCCACTGGGTTGTACTTGCCATCGGCAGTCCAGACAGTACCACAGAACATGACATAAACGTCTTTACGAACGCCCAGCAGTTCCGCAGCCTTTTCTTTGACTTCCATGGAGTAACCCACATCCCACCAGAAGCTCTGACGGTTTACCATCACGTTCTGTTGTTCAGAAGACGCGATGTATTCAGTCAGGTCGGCCAGGGTCAACTTGTCGTTGATTTCCCATGCCTGTGCCTGGGTCATTGGCAGTTCAACACCAGCGAGCAGGCCCAGTGGATCGTTAACCGCTGGTTTGGTTACGAAGTCTGGCATCTTGCCATCGGCAGTCAGGAACGGAGAAATACCGAACTGAGCCTGAATGGCATAGCTCATGTCCCACTGCACAACCACGTCGGTTTCTGCACCGTAGTACGGAACGCCGGTGTGGTCCACGCAGGTGAACGGGTTCATCTGGCGGTAGGAGTAAGCGCCGGTGTCCACCAGGTTGGTGTTCAGAGGTTTCTCCATCGCGTACATCATCTGGCAGAGCAACTCGATGTTGTCCTGGTAGACGATTGGTTCTTTGAACGGCGTTGGGCGCAGTTCGTCGCTGTTGCTGGTAATGCGACCAGAGAAGGCCTGCACACCACGCTTCAGTGAGTACTTGGTGTCGTTGTACTCGGTGTCGAACAGCGTTACTTGTGCAGTATCGCCACCGGCAACAGTGTTGGAGTACACACGGTTGTTGTTCTTATCGTTCTCGAACATACGCAGAGTGAACGGATAGACGCCGGTCGCGCTAACGAATTTCGCGATGTTCTGACGCTGGACATTGCTGCCGAATACGCCGAAGTTGATGCCGCTTTTGTTGTAGGCATCGCCCACACCCGCTGGCAGTTCAAACAGAGGCAACACGTGTGTCTCTGGATCTGCTTCGGTGGCACCTGCGATGGTGCGCTGCTTCAGTTCGCCTGGCAGAGCAGTTTTGGCTGAGTCATCGATCTTGATCGAGATGTACAGCTTATCAACAGTGCCGGTCGCGATGCGGTTACCGTCTTTGTCCAGTTTGAACTGACCGGTAGAATCACGCTCGTAAGTCGGCATGCTTTTCTTCTGAACATAGGCGCTCAGCGGAATACGTGCTACGACTTCGTTAGCCGTCAGACGACGGATGCCAACGCGACCCTGACCACCCAGCGAGAGCTGTTTCAGCAGCACGGCGTTCGGGTTGTAATACAGGGAGTTGTCAGAGAACACATTGCCATAACGCGCAGTGAGCTGTGACAGAGAAATGAACTGGGTACCTAATTCACCCTTCGGAAGGACCATATGGACAACCGGAAGATGAATCGGGGTTGATGGAGAAACGGCTTGATAATCAGGGATACTGATATCGCGAATACCGTTATTTTCCACCTTCCCCGGTACGACGGAAAGAGTCGTGGTCATCGATTTTACCTCATAAGGATTTTTTGATCAAAAAATACGCGTCGACGTTTACCAGAAAACAATCGTATGTAATAGCTTATAGACCTTACACTTGTGTTATTTCATGGCACATAACATTCTATTTAGGAGCCTCACATGCTTATCAACGGTTATGATACCCTGGTAGGGAAACCGTTAAAAATCCAGGAGAACATCGGGGAAACGATTAAGATGTTGGCGCTCCGCCAGGATCTCATTCCTACCACTAAGCCGGGCGTGTTTACTATCAACGTGAGTAACGCTGCAAACATGCCGCAGTTCCCACTTCCTATTACTTTGACCGGTTACGACAAAGCGAACATCACCGTTTATGATGAACGCCCTTTCCGCGACAAGAATAACCGTGTGCTCAGTGAAAGTGAATTGAACATCATTCGCTTAACTGCCTACACTCAGCAAGACGCTATTCAGGGTGACCGCTCTATTCTGCTGTCCAGCAAGTTTATCTGTATGAAAGCCGTAGCAGGTGGACTGGCTGATAAACTGGGCTTCAGTAAGGGCCTGGATCTGGAAGAACGTCAGACGTTGCAAATCCTGTTGGGTCACTTTGTGAACTGCACGTTTGAAGGTGATACCGCGGAAACCGGTTACGTCAGTGCCAACGCCATCAAGTCGGTATTCCGTATCGACAACAACTTCAGCCAGCGCATCATTGATGACATTGGTTTCCTGCATGACACAGCGGCGGTTGTTAACGCAATCAAAACTGAACCTTCCCTGTTTAAACTCAAGAACTTAACGCTGTTGGAATTCATCGCAGTGGGTTCGACTCTGAGCTTTATCGGGATTGGTAAACGTGCGGTAGCGGTGATGTTGGAAAGTCCGTTCCTGATGATCGGTTTCGTGTATGCGGCGTGCAAACACAAGCTGTATTCAAAGACCCCTATTGGGGTTCAGCTGGATCCGAAATACAACCGTGAATTGGTTGACGGGTTCATTCGCACTATTTCGTATAACTACGATCTGTCCCCTGTGAATTAAGGTAACAGCCATGGCACAAACAACTGCTTTGGGTGATACGGCGTTTAACCCTGCCATGGACTATGCAGTGCGTGCGTTGTGGTCTAACCCGGAACATGACAAACAGTTCCAGGTAAAGATCTGGCGCGTCACGCCTGACATCGGAGCTATTAACAGCTTTGGTTACATGGGTTCGCATCGTAAGACCCCGCAGGTTAACAAGCGTTTCCACATCTATTCTGTTGCAGGTACTCATCCCGGCATCTGGAACTTAGGTGCGCGCTTTAAAACCTCTAATCCAATTAACGTCTGGACCAACGCTTCTATTATAGCAAAACGTCGTGGCGTTCAACTGGATTTCTACACGGGATTAGGAAAGCAATTTCCTCGTACCAAGACCTGGGTGTTGTTTACGCAAGATGGTTTGGTGTTGATTGCCTTTGAGCAAATCGACAGCATGCGCATTACCGTGAACGACGACATGCACTTCCGCTGCTACAGCACTGACCTGGACATTACCCGGTCAACTGATGCCATGGATGACAAGGGCAATCCGTACGTGATGGAAAGCATGACGTATGAGAACACCACTGAGTACGGTCGCTTTAAGCTGCGGTTCTCAACGGTGAAAGCCCGGGCAGGTTTTACCGGAGTCTTTGTCAACGGCATCTATCGCAAACTGTTTCCAGAAGCAGCGGACTTAAAGGTCGGTGATCTGGTCGAGTTCTGGCATGATCCCACGGTTGAACGTGTGTTGTACTACAAATACGCTGACCTCAAGGATTATTATTCCGACCTGGATAAACAGCGTAAGTTTATTCTTCATCCGCCAAAAGATGGCAGTTTCCAAATGCGTTGGTTTGATGACAATGACTATTACTTTGTCGACGGTAATGGTGATGGGGTTTATTACCATCGCAACGTCGAGAGTGCCTGTCGTCAATTAACCCATGCAGATGTGGCCGTGAGTGTCAGTCAGCTCAAGGGTCATATGGAAGCCATGGACAGTTTACGGGATATCGCTACTGCGCGCATCATGGTGCTGCAGCGTAAAACCAACTGGACCTTTGACCTGCCGTGGGAACATCAGCGTCTGCATCATCTCTACCGTTTAAGTGACGGTGACATCCTGAAAGCGATGACGGGTGAACGTTCGGTTATGCCTGAATGGGCGGCGCCTGAATTAGAGAGCGGTCCGGTGATGTCCTTTATCCGTAGTCAATGGAAAGACATTACGGCGGAATCGGTTAACCTGGCACTGGGTTATAATGCGGAGACGTTGGCAGTAAGTGCAACACCTATCTCTGCAGCCTACGAGGCGGGAAGTCGGGGAGTCCTGATTCCTCCTACTTACCAGGAAACCTCTACTGTATGGGAATACGACGCAGCAGGTAAACTGTTGGGTTATTACTGGCGTACCGGTTCTACTCACCTGTACCCACGTTTCCCAGGCTGTGCCAAACTGGAGTTCACCTACGGCCAGCCGGCACGTAAACTGAATTACCAGATCGTTAACCAAGACGTCCAGCTCCCTACCACCGGTGAGTTCCACGTTTATTCCTCTGCGTACAGCTTTACCACGGCCAAGATCATTGGACCGTTGACACAGCGTACCGGTACCGACTTCTATCATCTCGATGGTAAAACGTTGGTGTGGGATAAACTGGATAAAGTGAACCAGCGCGGGATTGTTGTTTATGACGACATGTTCCTGTGCCGCGAGTTCCAACTGGACCACATGGATCACTCCCTGTGCTTTAGTCTCGACGATCTGTATGAAACGGTGTCGGGTAACTTGCCGCTGAACTTTGCCCAGATTGATGTGTGGTTGAATAACCATCCGTTGATTGATGAAGTGGACTGGTTGTTCCGTGACCGTCGTATCTTTATCAACAACAAACAGTTCCTGGTCGATGGTCCTCAGACCATTATCGTGCGCTGTACGGGGCAACACACTGACATGACGAAACCCAAGCAGGAGTTAGAGCTGGGCTACGTTGAGGGTGGTGTGATTGGTAACCAAGCGCGCTACAACATCCGTGAAGATCGTGCTACACGCATCATCGTGGGTGGTCAGCTCAAGTTACTGAGTGAGTTGAAAAGCGCCGAGACAGACACACCGGATGACTACAGCAATCCGCTTAATGGTTTGCCGTACATGGTGAAACATACCTATACCCCGGTGAAGAATGTCCAGGACTTTGATTTCCACTACTTGTACCAGCGTAGTCGTGAAACCGATAAACGGGTGATCGATTACCTGACCGAGTATGCCCAGAAGCCTACGATCTCTGTGGACTACAACATGCCTGAGAAATGGTTGTTGTACAGTCCGTTTATGAACGTAGTGGTCAACGCTATCGACAACGGTGTGTTGGTGGTGCCTGATAAGCCTGACAGCGAAGAGTTCTATAGCGATCAGGTGGTCAGTGATCTGGTGGAGATCTATAAGTGGTGGTTGCCGTATGACCCCGTTGTGTTGAAATACGATTTGCGTTACTTCGGTATCCTGCCGTATGCCAACCAGAAAACCATGGTCGTGAAGAGCAATGAGTTCACGTTCCTTAAACAAGTCAATGACCTTTATTTGCGCGGTGTACTGAGCATTGAAGGTTATTTCGAGGTGAGTCGCAATGTTTGATAATACTCCTATTACTCAAAACTCGCGTGCCGCCGGAGCTACGTCTATTTCTGATGCTGCCAGTGGTTTGCGTCGCCAGATCCTCTGGATTGGCAACCTCTGGGATCCGGATACCATGCCGGCTGCAGATGAAAGCAAGTACGTGGTGCCTGAAGAGGGCTGGTTAGTCTGGGATCTTCAGGACTCGGTGATTATCTGGTATTACGTTTACAAGGTGTACCAGAATAAATCCGAACTCCGTCGCGCAACGATCTTTAGTGATGCAGGTTCAACCACTGAAGATCAAGATGCGATCTTTGGCGAGAAGGGTGGTCCATTAAACGGTGAAGGCATCATGGCGGTTGATTATTCTGTGCGTCCAAACCGCGCACGTATCGACTCTACCATCATGCGCCCCGGTGCTGCTTATGCCCTGCTGTTCCTGGGTGACAACATCGATCCTGACAATGGCGGAAAGATCATCTCTGCGGTGTATGACAAGTCAGCTAACTTAACCACCAATGAAGTTCCGGTGATGTTGGCGGCTATCAACAACTACACCAACAAAACAGTGATGACCACGGATGCGTTCTCGGTGACGTTGAACGAAGATGCCCTGCCAAACGGTAGTCGTTGTACACTGGTGTTTTTTGACCAGGGTGACATGGTGATTACTCCGTCACAGCGTATCGTTGTGCAGCACGGCTCCTATCTGCGTAACCGTCTGAAAGGCGTTCGTTATCTGCTGGATATCGAGTTGATCTCTGCCTGGTTCACTGACTCTAATGACCCAGACAAAATGATCCTCCCGATTACCACGCCGGTAAACGGTATCGAGTTCCGTGCCGTAGCACACTACAGCAACGGGGATCGTGTTGAACTCCCGGTTAACGGTGCGAAGTTCAAACTCCTGGGTACGGATGAATACCGTCCAAGCTATCCGGGACAGAGTGCTGAAGTAGCCCTGGTGTACACGCTGGCAGATGACGAGCAGTTCTACGTCGCTCAGCCAGGTCAAGCCGGTCGCAAGACCCGTGTGTATCAGATCGTTGCCGGTGCTCCGCAAGGTGCCTATGCTCCGAAACTCTATACCTATCCGGTGTGGCAGAGCCAGGGCAGCCAGTGGGGCCTGCGTCACTTCCTGTACGACCTGTTGCGTAAGGCGTATGTGGAAGTCACTGACCTGGTGACGTTGAATGAGAGTTCGCCTCCGTTCAAGCCGAAGTCTTACAACACGTTGCAGGATCTAACCTTTAACTTAACCCTTAAAGAAGTTAGTCCTGAATACAACGCGACGATCTACAAGCAAGACACGTCTATTATTCTCTACAAAGACATCAACGGTCCGGACAAACGTTGGGGTGTTCAGTACTCGCAAGACAAGCCGATCTATGACGCTCTGTTTGCGAAGACCACCAACAACGGTGCCACGACCAAGGTTAACCTGACCAACGGTTATACCAAGTTCGAAGATTGGCTGCAGGCGCTGTACTGGTCTGTACAACCAAGCTACGATGTGTTCAATGAAGAGAAGGCGCCTACCCCGAACATCGTATACGTGATGTTGCAGGACGGTAAACGCTTCCCGCTGTCGCTCACAGACTGGAACAAAGATCTCACCATTGGTGCTGCACAGGCCAAAGGTCAGACTCTGTTGCTGTGCTGGGCACAGAAGGATACCAACGGCACTGAAAAGCAGTTGGCGATGACGGGTGTTACTGTGGATCTCGCTTCTTAAACTCTAAGGTTACGGCGTACGCCGTAACCTTATTCTTTTATGGACTGAGACATGTTTGCTACTGATTTGAAAGAGAAAGATATTGCTGCGGATTTGCAGGCATATCTGGGGATCGAAACACTCCCCAAGTACTTTGTGGACGATATCCGCAAAGAAATTGACACGGAAAAAAAGAGCGATGAAGAAGTGTTGCTCCAGCATTTCCGCGAAGACAGCTTGCACGGCATCAAAACCGTTCGCTTTTTAAAAGACTTCTACCACTACAACGCCAAGCCTGACATTACTACTAAGAATGAAAGCTTCCGTCGTACGGCAGAACTGTTTCGTCAACAGGGTATTAAGAACTACTACTTTATCCTGCAAATTAACAACCCTGCCCTGATCGGGGTTAACCCACGTGATGAAGCCAACCTGAGTAACGAACAAAAGGTCTGGATTCACAACGAGTGCAAAGAGAACTTCTGGTACTGCCTGCGTGAAGTACTGTGGTTAAAAGCAGAACAACCCTTTAAAGCCAACCGTGGTAATGTCTCCTTTATTTGGGCGTACCTCAACCACATTACCACGTACAACATCATGCCACGTCAGCAGGGCAAGGCCCAAGACGTTAAGAGCAAGATTCGTGTTAAACAAACCCTCCCCTCTGACCCGGTATGGAAAGAGATGGGAGATATTAAAACTGGCGACACCATTATCGACCCCAATGGTCAGGAGTCTCTGGTCAATGGCGTATGGCCTCAGGGCTACATGCGCACTTATGAAGTCGAGATGAGTGATGGTCGTAAAACCCGTGCAGCCACGGACCACATGTGGCGTTACCGCACCAACGCGGACTGCGGAGAAAACAGCTGGAGTGAAACCACCACGGCTTTCTTCCTGGAAATGTTGCGCAACCCGAATTATGCCAAGGATCCTATCCAAATCCCGCTGATTGAAAATCTCGAGAACAGTCGTAAAAACCGTGACCGGCTGGGATACCTCATGGGAGCGTTTCTCAAAGCTGAAGGTTCTGTGCCAAGCATTCCTTTACCGAATGTGAACACGAGCTACCAGGATGAGTTACAGGCGCTTCTGGACCGGGATGTGCTGGATAAGTTCAAGGTGCTTTGCAGTGACGGTCAGTTAAGCATTGTACGGGCTGACGGAACCAACTTTGAAATCAACAATGACATCGGTTTACCGGTTAACCTGTTGGACAGCGATCTGCAGAGTCGTAAAGAGTTACTGCACGGTGTGCTGGATGCTTTGGGTGAAATCGGTACTGACGGTATTCTGATTAAATCCAAAGACACCGTCGGCATGCGTCAAATCCAGTATCTGGTGCGGAGCCTGGGCGGTACTGCTCGTTACGAACGCAAGATCGAGAAGCTGATTATCACGCTGCCTGATGAGGTGCCGTATTTCCGTTTCCGTAAAGAACTGGTGCCGGGTTACAGCAACAAGCTGTTCGTCAAGAAGGTGTCATTTGCGGGTGATCGTCCTTGTGTGTGTATCGAAGTCAACAACGATGATTCCACCTATATCACCGATGACTTTATCGTTACCCACAACACAGTGTCGGTGCAGGTCATTGACTTCTGGTTAACGTACATCATGGGACGTAGCTACAAGACACACCTGGTGACGCTGAAGTCAGATAACCGTGCGCAGTTCATTGAAGCGATCAAGAACATTCGTACGCAGATGCCGAGTTACTTGGTTAACCCGACCTACAAGGATAAGGACAGTGGTAACTACTTGACCTACCGTAGTTTTGGTGAGGGTCAGGCCAACGTCTTAACCATCTCGGTTCCGCAACAGTCTGAAGCCGCCGCAGGTGACTTGGGTCGTGGTCTTACGGTGGGAACAACCAACTTCGATGAACCCGGTTACATTAACTACATCGAGTCCATTGTCAACGGATGTACACCATCTGCCCTGACTGAAATGGATAACATGCGTGAGAAAGGTTTGCCTTACGCCATCAACTACATTACTACGCCAAACACCATCAAGCATCCGTCTGGTGCGTACATGTACCGCAACATCATGAACTCCACTGAGTGGCGCGAGAAGTTCTTCGACTGCTACAGTGAAAGTCATCTGGTGCACAAGTTGATTAAGCGCAGTCCAGTCAAGACTACCTCTCCATCGGTGGCCATGATTTACAACTACCTGAAGTTAGGTAAGAGCAAGGACTGGGTAACCCGCACCATCGACCAGCTGAAACTGACGCTGTCCAAAGCCAAGATCGACTTACTGTTGATGTGGGTGGAAGACGGTGAGGACCGGTTGTTTGATGACGTCACGCGTGAGAAGTTAAGTGACAACAAGCGCGATGCGGTGTGGAGTAAGGAGTACCGGGAAAGTAACCTGTATGTTGACTTCTTCGTAACCAAAGAAGAACTTATCAAGATGTGCAGTCCGGACCACAATGACCACATCATCATCGGGTGTGATACCTCGTCGGCTATCAACAAGGATGCCTGTACGGTGGTGTTACGCAGTATGGTGACCGGTGACACCATTGGGGTGGGTCGTTATCCTCTGGCGTTCCTGGATGACGTGGCGGACATTGTAGTGGACCTGCTGGAATCGATTCATAACAGCATGCTGATTATCGAACGTAACTACGCGCACCACTTCATTGACAAACTGCTGATCACCCTGCAAGCCAAGGGAATGGATCCGTTTAAGAAGATGTTTAACCGCATCTATAACGATCCTGTTAAGTACGCCTCACAGTTCGAAGAAGTTAAACGGACACGTGCTGGCGGTCGCACCAAAGAGTTCTATCTGCGCTTCAAGGAGTTCTTTGGCTTTAACACAACTGCGTCGACGCGTAAAGAGCTGTATGACTTTATTCAAGAGGCAGTGGCGGCTACGGGCGCAGGTCTGCACTACGATAAACTGATTGACGAGATCATTGCGCTGAAGATCAAGAACGATCGTATCGACCATGAACTGGAAGGTCACGATGACTTGGTAATTGCGTGGTTGTTGAGTTACTGGTTTATCAAGGTAGGTAACAGCAAGACTTATTACGACATCAGTCCGCATATGGCGCTGACCCGTACTAAGAATCTGTTGGCAGGCGGTGAGAAGAGTGTATTCGATGATCCGAAAGTCTTGGACATGATCGACCAAATCCGTAAGCGTATTATCAAGCTTACCGAGGAGTACATCAAAACCAACGACAATATTTTGGCAATGCGTTTGGAATTTGAGATCAACAAGCTCACCAAACTGTTACCAAAAGAGGCGAAGCGCATTCACACCATCGATACCACTATTGAACAAGCGAAGGTTGAGCGCAACCAACGCATTATGAAACACCGCCAAGCGGCATAACACCGAGGGAACAATGGAACATAATGAATTGATTAATCAGGGCATCGACGATCTCGTCGACGGTAATGAGAGCTACGCCTTTCGTTATATGCAGGGGCAGTTGTACGCCAACGACATTGTTGGTTTAAATCACCTGGCCGGCAATGAAGGTTTGGTGGGCGCTATCTGGGAAAAGATCAAGCAGTTCTGCGCCTGGTTAGTTAGTCTCTTCACTGGTAAGAAAGACACAGGTGTGGCGACGAAGGAAACAGGCATGAAGAGCGGTATGAAGGTTGACGTAACCAAGGCCAAAGTGACACCGGTCAAGGCTTCTGAGATCAAAGCTGATGTTCCCGCCCCTAAAGCGCACGAACCTACTGAAGAACAAAAGACCAAGGATAAGGTCACCATGGCGGTGGTGCCATCTTCAGGGTCGGAAGCAAAAGAAGAACCCCGCCCGGTAACATTGGTTATGGTTCCACATAACCTTAAATATCTTTATCAACATTTGCAGAAGCTTGCGAAGAATTTTGCTGCTGAACTGGAAAGTTTGAAGAAGAACTATGAAACCGTTTATGGGATGCGCGACAGGCTGGGGAGTAACCACGAGTCTGTGTTCTCTGGCTTCTCCAAAATGACCCCTTCTGAATTTGCTGCAAAGTTTAATACTGTTGCAGCTGATTTTAAGAAATGGGAAACTCCGCCGGCTAACCTTGCCAGTATTACTGTTCAAGATGTTAATAACCTGGCGGGCACACAAATCACAAATGTGTGTAATCACTTAAGTGCGGCAATTAATGGATTAAATATTACTCCAGAGAATATCCGCAATAAGAATGTATCTAAAGAAAAGCTTTATAGCTTTTTTGAAGGCCATCTTAAAACAGTGACTGACCAACATGAACGTGAGGCGTTGTGTAAGGCGTTAGTGCGTTACTGTCGTTTGGACTTTGATATCTTCAGCATGTTCGAACTCAGTGACGCTCTTAGCGATATCAAACTGGATATCATGACCTGTAAATATTTGGTTAAAGCCCCACAATAAGCAAACATAAATAATAACTACTACTCCCGTAAGGGAGTAGTAGTTAGTTTATTTGGATTAATGGACCAGCGCTTTCAGAGGTTTAGCTAGCGGCACAGAAATAATAATGACGTTCTCGTTAATACTAGCGAACATCCCCACGATCAATCCGCGATCGACATGTTGTTCAACCAGCAGGGAATTCGTAAATCCTTCAATCAAGCTGGTCAGGCTTAACCCCATGCTCTCCAGCTTTTTGAAGTTTAACCCCTTGGAAGTCAGAGTATACTTCAGTGCATTGCCGTCGCCATTGATCCCGATCAACACTTCGCTTTTGAACACCATATCGTTCATAGAGATTTCGTGGTCTTTGACCCAACGCTGAACCGGCAGGTTAAACATGTGCTGATTAAACGCCGAGATAACCTGAAGACTGAACCAGGCTTTCAGATGGTTAACCGCCATGGCAGAGTAAATAGGTAGATCAAAATTCGCTTTAGAAAGTTCTGTGTGTGCAGTCATAATGGTTCACCTACCGGGATCACAAGGGTTTTTGGGCTTAGTCGCTGTAACAGTGAACAAGCCTCGCGATAACGTCGTTGGTGGTGCTCGAACTTCTCTGGGTTTTGGAATTCTTTCTCAATAACCTCGAGGTTCTTTTTCTTCTTTAGACGTCCGATGTAAGTCGGATGCGAAATCTGCAACAGGTACACCACGTCCGGATGGTTGTGGTTGTTGTGATTCAGCACCGGCATCATACCCATGGTTTCCTGGTAGACCATGGAACTAATAAAGTTACGATCACTGATGACGATCTTGCCAGACTCTAACGCAGGGCGAATAATCGCGTTCCAAAGATAATCACGGTTCTCTTTGTAAAGACGATACAGCTCACAGCTGTTAGTGGATTTCGCTGACAGGAAGTCACGGATCTTCTGACCAGATGGATGCCCCATAAACGGTTCAGATACGGTAAGGATCTCTTTGCCGGTTTTCGCATACAGCTTTACCAGACTTTTAATAAACAGGGATTTGCCTGCGAGATCCATACCTTCGGCTACGACGTACATTTGCGACTCCTTGCCAGGAGTTTGCCCCACGCGTTACCGAGTTTTTCAACAGGAGTAGGCTGGTAGTTACGACGTGTGTTGTACTTGGTCGGCATGATCTGTCTCCAACTGAGCAGGAGATTGATTCTTAACCAGAGTTCTGAAGAATTGATTCAGAATCTGCCCTTTACGACCAGCACGTTTAACACGGTTTTTAGGAATGCGTTTAGTAGCCATTATTTAGCCGCCTTAGAAAGTTTGAACATGATCCAGTTGTTAGACGACATACTGGAACCACAGGGAACAAAGAGAGCGCCGGTAACCACGTTACGTAGAGCAAAGTAGTTACCGTCCTCATGAATAACGACGGCGCGTCGCAGGCACTGACGATGATCGACCCAGTCTTCGCAACGGATATAGTCAGCTTCACCTTTGAAGAGCATATCCAGCGCAACGCCAAAACTAACGCGATCGTCTTCACCAGGAACTTCAGCCCACTGACCCTTGTTTAGGTTGTCCATGGTGATGTTCCATTCTTCCTCACGTCCGTCTTTATTACGAACATAAGGTTGATAGTGTGTACGATCCAGACCTTCTACCGGTTTGGTGTAGACACGTCGCCCTGCACCTTCTTTGGTAAAGTTCTGTATTTCAGCGATGTTGCCGGTTAACATGCCGTTGAATAACGCGGCAGTGTCTTTAGGCTCTTTCAGCTTACGTTGGGTATCCATGTGATACTCAACCAGTTCACCGATTTGTTCAACGATTACATCACGAACAGTTTCGATGCTGGGTACTGAGAGGTCTGGCAGTTTTTTCGTGAGTATCTCAATCAAGTTATACTCCGTTGTTTTAACATCGTCAGTCATAAACCCGCCTTATTGATAATTATCTCTTGTTATAATTCGTAAGCACATATAAACAAGAAATGCAGTTCTCAGTGAAATTATAGTGCTCGGTGTGCGGATACCTGTTTGACTGGTAACCAGCTCATCACCGAACTGTCTCAAGAACAACACGGTTTCATTAACGGAGCGAGGCGAGTTGTATGCACCTTTCATCTTACGCGCTACGTCAACAACATGAGTCTTCAGAATATTGTTAACACGCAGGTATTCAAAGAGGTGGACAGTTAATTCATCAACGAACTTGTGTGCATGTTCCGCACCTTTCTTGTTGTTGTAGATGCCCGGGAAGGCTCGCACAACGTAAGCCAGCTTGTCAGTACCACCAAATTCAGCGATTTTGCAGGCATAGCGAATCAGCTCTTCTTTGTAGAAAGCTTGTTCAGAAACCAGTACGCTCTCAATATAACTTTTATACTGAGGGACTTCCTTGCCGACGTTCTTGATAGTAACACCGTCTTCTAACTTCACGGTATTACCTTCGATACTCAAGATATCGGTTTTGTTCTTGACGTCATGGAACACCTTGTTGATGTCATTGATCACGCCACGCAAGCGGTCCTGGATATCACCCACCATGTAAACAACCTTGGCGTCGTTCTTCATGGTGGTCAGGGCTTCGTGGTGAATACCAGTGCGGGGATCCAGAATGAACTCTGCACGGGCTTCGATCAGTGCACGCCAGCTACCGTAACGTTTGATGTCATACTTCAGTGACAAACGGTTATAGGTTTCAATGGCAACTTCACGACGAGCCAGGAAAGGGTAGTCGTTGGCCAGAATACTGGTTAGACACTTGTAGTGGTACATGCAGATGATGTCCACCATGGCTTGGTGCTTGGTCTTTTGATCCAGCTTCTTGGAGTTATACGCCTGGCAGAGCAGATATGGAATAGACATATTCCATGGATCGGATACGACGTTCCACTCTTTCTTAACGATACCGGTAGCGATCAACGCTTCATAGATCTGGTCTTCATCCGCATCGTAGATCTCAGTGAACCACTGGTTGCGGTCAGCTGTGGTAAAGACGATCTTTTGCAAACCGAGGTAGGGTGAACCAAAGAACTCGGTGTAATCGGTCATTCCCTGGCGACGCGTGGTAAAGGAATAGACGTAACGGCGTAGGCGTGTTGCCCATGCCTGGTCGTACTCTTCTACATCCTGCTTGAAGTAGATGTCAAAGATCTTACCTGAACCTGCGACGTTATACGCCTCAAGTCCTCCAAACATTTGTAAGAAGTTTTCAAGTCCGTCTAACTTCTCTTCAAACATAAAGTGTTGTGCATCAAACTGTTTCATTTATTTACACTCGTGAGGTTGTCGATTGTTTTGTTGATCTCTTGTGCGGCATTATTAACGTACAAGATCACTTCGGTCATGAGTTGGAGATTGTTCAGGGTCAGCACCATAACTTCGTGTGCATGACTCGCTGCAAACTCCTTTAAGCTGGTTTGTGGAAAAGCCTCTGTCAGCTTAGAGGTCGGTTCACCATAGAGCCAAAGCTGATCGTGATTACGTGCAGTTGGCAGGCACAACATCTCTGTGTAAGCGTGTAACATGTTGTTCAACTGATCACTTACGCTGAAGAAAGTTAATGTGGCGGAAGGATACAACGCTTCTCCTGTATAGTCTTTCTTGAGTCGCTCTATTGCCTCGGACAAATCGTTTGCCGTATTGAGTAACACCGATGAAGCCGTTTTGTACCCGACGTCTTCGTTATCAACTAGCAATGCGTACAGGCGTTTAGCATTGTTGCGGTAGCGTTCAACACGCAACGAGACAAAGGTCTGACTCTCCACTAACCGGGTTAAACAACTCACATACTCCCTGACATTGACAGGTCGAGTTAACGCTGCGAGTTTTATGACGTTGGCATCAAGGAAAGAGTCGTAGGTCAGGTATGATCCAACCAGTTCATGATAGCGGTTTATGCTCTTTGCCCACAGGCTGCTGAACCAGTTGAAGATATAAGTTTTGCGTGTTGCCTCTTCTCCATGGTAACGACCGGGCATTCCGATGTCATAGGCAGAAGCTTGACCGTGAAGAAAAAGCTGACCGCAGATATAACGTGCATCGAAGCTTTCACGATCCAAGCAGTAATCTTCCAGTCCGTCGATTAAACGATCAACAGTACTCTTAGTTGTGTTTGGCATGTTCGCCTCAGATAAAGTTAGTAACATAAAACTGATTAGGAGGCGAACCCCCTAATCAGATAGCTACTTGGGTTTGCTCCAGAACTTCTCTTTGTGGATCGCACTGGCGATACTGTAAACCACTTCACGATCACCTTCACGGAACTGAAGGTTCATGTTAGCGAGACGAGTCAGCGTACCGGCTACGGTATTTTGCAGCTTGGTATCAGAGATCGGAGCGATCACTTTATCAATGACTTCGTTCAGCTTATTCGACTTCCACAGCAAATCGTGATAGTAACGGAACGTCACCATCGAGTCGCTCATCTTGAAGCATTCTTTTAGGTTAGTGTAAAGAATGCCAGGACAAGCCTCTGAAAGCTGCTTCGCCGAATCCAGTTTCTCCAGGCGACCAAACACCGTGTCCATCTCAGCAATGTAGTTATGGACGTGGTTAGGGAAAACGGTTTCGCTAACGTTTTCCAAACAAGCGAAATTCACCTCAGGATTTTTCCCTAACTCCTGGATTTCTTTAACGAAGTTCTTGTGCTGCTCCACTGCCACCATCAGCCTGAGTTTAACACGGTCGAATTTCTCCCGCATTTTACCCAAGAACTCTTTCCATGAGTCGCCATGGAAATCGTAGTTGTCCAGTTCGCTGTGATATTTGACTTTATTAAAGATAGTCAAAATAGAACCAGTCTTAACGGTGAAGATAAGCGGCTTGCTTTGGAACAATCCTTTAAACTTCCTAACAATCCACGCACAGAACTGTTTGATTTTGTCAATAACCGTTTGGACAATCCCTTCGCTACCATTGACGTCGTTGAAACCGATGACGTCGTTGGCGTACAGTTGTCCCTGGTAATAACGAAAGGCGTAGCTTTCAACCCCGGCCAGTGAATCAGCAATACCCTGGTTAGTGAGTTCGAAATGTTGATCCACGTTACATCCTTCTTGGCACAATGGCCGCGATAGCGTTGGCGACACGCCGCACATCAGAGTAACCCATGGCTTGTGTCCAACTGGTTTTAAACAACTCGCGATACTCTTTCCACGCATCACGGTATTCAGAGATGTCGTCGCGAATGTTATCCAGGCTAACACCACTGCGACGCACCGCTTCTTCAGCAGGACGCTTACAAGTACGGAAGATGTAGTTCTTGGTGGCGAGGATACACAGGTCACCGAACAGATCCCAAGAGCGCGGATCGATCACAGACAGGTTATCGTCGTATTCCAAGATCATCTTACCTACCATGGAGAACAGCGGATTGGTCATCCCCTCAATCACAAACGAGTTGTGGCCGTTCATGTGGATGGTGGTGAACGAGGTTGGCATAGCGCGACTACTCTGAAGACTGTCGAGTACACCGCTCAGCATTTCATTCATTACACCTTGTCCACAGCTTGATGCCGAGGAGTTCAAACCCAACACACCCGTAACTGAGTTCATGGAACCCAGGTACACTTCCGTCACGTTAACGATGTGGCGACCGCCCGTGATGTGCATCGGGCACTTTACTTCTACACAACCATTACCCATGTCGCGAACACGACTGCCGTACAAGTCAATGTATTCGGTTTTACCGCCATTGATTTTGCACGACGGAAGTACCGACGCATGGATAACTTTTTCACGTATGCCTTGTTCAACCGTGGTCTGATCAATGTGATCGTACCAGTTACCCATGAAGTTGCCGTTGGGATTCGTAAAGGCAAGCTCCAGGAGATACTGGTCGATGTCAGAGTTCTGAACCATGTTGATGGCATGATCGATGCAGCTCATGCTATTTATCCTCTGTGATGACTGTCATAGCATTTATAATAGAATTAATCTGAAACCTATATCATCTGGGTAGTATAAAAGTATTTAAACCATTTCCTTAGGAGAGAACTATGAAACCTGTTAATCGTCGTGAGGGATTCGATGTCGTTATCGATACTCCTCGTACTGTGGATGAGATGAGTTCACAAGAAAAACGCTATTTAGATGTGCTTGAGTTTTTGCAAGCTACAAAAACACTGTATCGCATATTGCTTAATAGACCCAATGTTAAGCAGCATACCAAAGCTGAAATCCGTACCGCACTTTACGCAATGGATGATGTCGGTGATATGTTAAGTCGTAACTCTTCTATCAAAGAGTTAGATGATGGTTGGCGTATCGTGCAGAAACATTTCAACAACTACGCGAACTTTTCTAAGCGGACAAGAAACCGGAGATAAATATGAGCATTCTGGATGTACTGGAGGATTACAACGGCACCGTTCACCGGATGTCAGAAAGTCGTTTCTCGTTAACCTTTTGGTTTGCCCTTCCTGAACGTGATGGAGCGGGTGAACTCAAAACGGTGTTCTTTGCAGATGCTACCAACTGTAATCGTTTCGCTGCGGAACAAGCGCATGACAGCTTCAAGCCCACGGTTTATAACCTGGGCAAACCGCAATACGACGAGCAGTTTAACTTTGCTTCTTATGGAGTGATCTCTACCGATCTTCGCGAAGCATTTAAACACCGTTTATTGCATCCTACCCGCCCAGTATTGAAAGGGAAGATCTTAACACGTTCAGAAATTAATGAACGCATTAAGCAAGGTCTGGTGGTGGTAATGGTTCAACGGGATTATGACGGGCAAGAAGTGTGTTTCTTTACCGACAATCATATATTCAGTTATACCATTTTGCCATCAGACTTCGTGGCAACAAGTTTTAATTCACCTATCAGAGTTTCTACTGATGTGGTGGAAGCCGGCTACATTACCAGCGTCGATGAGTTCCTGGCAGCATACGGCGCTAATAAAAAGATCTTGTGGGATATTAATGGGCTGTTGGATGAACTCAATATCCCGGAGGAATAAATATGAAGAAGTTACTGCTTTTGTTAGGGGTGTTATTAGCGGTAGGCTGTGATGCTCGGAATGTGGTCAATGACAATTATCTTGTTGAGCACTCCTGCATTTACAGCGGACAATTTATTGAAAAGAAAAACGCCGCCACCGTGTACATTTACAACTGTCGCGATTGGCCTTATAAACCACGTGTGATGTCAGACTCTCTGATCCGTTCTGAATAACAATAAATGGGGTGGTCACCACCCTAAAGGAACTCCCTATGCTTATCTATTTATTCGTTGCAGTGATGGCACTCCTTGTGGGTGGCTTTGTTTATGCGCTGATTGCCGTTTATCAGCAGGATGAAAACATCCGTAAAGCTATTACCGTGATTCGCGATAATCGCATTTCTGTTCGCGTGGTTAAAGGTAATTCGACCTATAACTTCCGCCTGCCCTACAAAGAGTTTTCCACAGGCTTGTCTGATGACACTATCAGGTGTTTGGTGGATGAAGCGGTGATTCGTGCCGTTCACGCCAATAAACCGGGTAAAGAAAAAGTGGAACACAACTTTTCTATTACCTCTGATTATGCCAACGAAGCAAATCGCTTCCACGCGCGCCGTATTGCAACAGCATAAGGAAATCAGATGCACGCTATCCTTTTAATACTTGCAGCAGTCACCGCTTTTCTCCTGGGTCATACCACCGCGTCTTATCAACAAGTAAAACGTCGGGCAGAGTTAGCGGGTCACCGAGACGAGCAGTTAAATCTCTCTGTTAAGCAGGTCAAGAAATATTTGATCAAAGCTTCTGTGTGCGCGGTGATCGTTAATGGGTTAAACGTGATTTACAATTTCATTCTTTAGTTCTATTCGGGAGAAGTAGAATGAGTACCATGTTTAAGCGCCGTAAACCAAAGATCCCTCACGATGCACTTTGTGAAGATCTCAAGCAAACTATTATTGCGCTGAAGATACGGGTTGACAACCAACGGGTGCTAATCAAACACCTTAAAAAGATGAGCCGCAATGAGTTGGTATTGCTGGTAAGTCGAACCAGATCAAAAGAGATTCTGCGCACTCTGCGATCAGAAATTGTAAAAGCACAGCGATTGGACATGATACTGCGTGGTTATAAAGATCGCTATCGTGCTGCGCACGGACAGCTCTACGAGAAGTTTCTTGCTCGACAGGAAATGCTTAAATAAGTTTTAGTTAAAAAATAATCTGACACTGCAGAGGGAAACCTCTGTGGTGCCTGTATGTTTGTTTTAATAATGGGGTGTCAAATGATTAAGATTAAAATGGATTGGATAAGTGAAATCGGTAATCGATCTCGTGAAGTCATTATGGTTCAGGATAAGTTCTTTATTGTTGAGTTGACAGGTAAGGCGGAAGAACCGACAGAATTAGAAGCGCTGCAGTTGCTTAACCGAGTGCTTGACTCTTATCGCAAGTTTATTAACAGCCCAGAACACGCTACGATGACACGCCTCAAAGTTATTGATGTTGAGTATTACTGGGATTGGGAAAAGGACAAGGAGAGTGGGGAATCGAAAGGTTCTTTGTTTGACTATCCAAGTTTTAATGGCGTAGTCGGAATGAAATACTTTACTCGCGCTCACGCCGAACAATTGTTGCCTATACTTAAAGAGGAATTTGGAAAATGAGTAATATTCGAAAACTGAATGACATTCTTACCTGGGTTCAGCATGGCGAACAATATGTAGATCGCTTGCACGGTAATCTGACAGCCGTTGTAAAAGAAGCTTACTGCGCGATCCGTGCTGCGGTTAAACAGGAAATGACCAACCTGCCTGAATTGGACGGGTTGGTAAAAAGCATGAAGATCATGCAGCAGCAGGGAAGCAACCCGTATAACGGCTACGAGCGCAGTGTTTTGATCGACCGTTCCAGAGAACTGCGTCAGGGTTTGTGGATTCAGCGTTGTAATTACCTGAACGCACTGAAGGCCCAGGAGCGCACGCTAAGCGCCAAGCTAAGGCATTCACTGGATGTCAGGGCAAACGACTGGCCAGCGCTCACCCGCTTGCGTGGTGAGCTGGATGCGGTACGTGGTAAGATCACAGCAGTGGAAGAAGGTGAAGGCAAAACTTTCTTTAAACAATCCATGATCAATGAAGCCATTGATCTGAACAAATTCTACGCGGGAGAATGGTAATGAACGCTGTATCTGAACAAGAATTTAAGATTTACCTGGAAACTGTCTACCGGTCAATGGGTAAAGACCAAGCTAGTTTGCTCGGGGAAACGATAGTAGGTCTTTACAACGCGTTAAATTGGGGTCTTCATGAACAACAAGAGGTCGTTGAAGTTACCGCAAAGCTGAATGAATACCTCCAGTCCGGCGGTTTGTTTGGACACAACAGAAACTATGAGTTGTTGCAGCAAGTCAAGGCTTCAACTTGTGTTCTGACAAAACGTCTTGGTGCGCATCAGCAGGAGTACATGGGGGCGATTGCGGAGCATCTGGATCTGTTGACTCGAACTCACGATGCGGTGAGGGCTTCGGCTACCTCGGTCATGGATATTTCTAAGCTGATGCAGTTACAAGAAACTTTTAATCGGGTCAAAGAAGATTACGATCGTCGTAACCGTTTAACCGATGAGCGTTATTCCTATCGCAATAGTGAACTGCAACGGTTGGAAAAGAACAACGCCTTTATGCGTAAGATGTTAAACGCTGAAGAGCAAAGAATCAAACCCGCTACCACTACGATCAGAAGCCGTCGTAATGTTATCGTGGCTGAGTTCTCTGGTCTTACTCTTTACATCGATGTGGGGGGAACCAAATTATACGACAGCTTAGCGGCGATGATTGCCGGTTATTGCTATCAGGATCTTTTCCCTCTTTACGGAGAAGGCATGGATAACAAGATCACCACCGGTGAGGTTCGTGAGTTATCTGTTTGTTTCAAGCATGTAGGTGAAGGCAAGGGTGAAATCGTATTTCAGGAAGTGGCTGATGCCGAAACCATCAAGTCATTTGAAGATACACTTTACAACAAAAAGGCGGAGTAGAAGTTATGGCTAAGAAGTTGTTAGAGATTTGGCAGGAAGGTACTATCCTGTTGATTAAGGGTAAGCTGGCTTGGTTGGTTGATGTAACCAGTAAAGAAGAGATGTCCCATGCAGATGCAATGGATATCGCTAACCACATCATGCTCTATCAGGAAACGTTGGATGTACCTGATAACGGCGTGGGTTGGGTAGTGAAGTACAACTACGAAGGTGAAGGTGAGGGTGAAGTCATCGATATCGAACCATTAAGTGCTGAAGTATTAGCGACTATCAATCCTTCCTAACACGCGATCCTACCCTCCCGTAAAGGAGGGTAGGTTATCATATTTATTAATTTTTAATTGCGTTATGTAATCTTATGGATTCCTTTGGGGGAAACCCCAGGAAGGGGGCTATTCACCTTACTTACTATATATTACTATTATTACTAATTACACTAGGTAATAGTAAGGTGAATCATAGTAAGAGAGACAAGAACACTACTACCTACTCTAACTCCGTAAAAGGGGTTAGGGAGAGGTTAACTTGAAAAAGATTATAGATCTATATTACTAAGGTGTAGTAACCGTAATAAAACAAAACTCTATTGCTTATTAAGAGTAGGGCGTGTAATCAATTTAACAAGGATAGGAGGAGATGTTTCATGCAAGAGGTCATTAACACCGCTGAAGACTTGGTATTCGTAATTAAGCGGGATGTCAAGGAAGTGGTGAATAACGTTAATCATATCCGTAACGTTGAAGACATTGGTTTAAAGACCATGGCGAAATTACACGGAATCTTGATGGACTGTAAAGCCATGCTGCAAACCGCGGACCGTTTCTTGAACCGTGTTATGGACGTCGAGGTTGTACGTCTGGAGTATCGTCGTTTTACCGTGTGGTTAGAGGAAACCAAAAACAAGGTTGTGGAGATCTTGGAACTGGACAAGGTGATTACCGTAGCAGACTGCGAAGCGTTGGAACAGCAGGAGCCGTGGTATCAACCTATCATGAATACCAAAAGCATGTGTGGTGGGCTGTTGACCGTGTTAGCTGTTGCAGTGGTCATCACCATCATCTCAAACTTAGTACGTATTCTGGCATAACAACTATAAAGAGTAAGAATGGATAGTAATAAACGCGGTACTGGAAAGAACACCCCCTATCTAAACGTAGGGGCATGTTTTAATGAATACCTGGGGGTGCGTACATTAAGTTTTGTCCACCCCTTTACTCATAAACCGTTTGTGCTTTTAACGGATGTAAAGTCCCAGCACGTTTGGGGAGCAGAGGAGAGGCAGCTTTACTTAGAGAACATAAACGATTTATTGGAGTTATACGCCCACGAAAAGGCGAACCCCTATATCGGTCAGTATGAAGCAGGCGAGGTCGGCAAGAACATTAGCTTCAAGTATTCCAACGAAGCGTTGATTCAACACCTCACCTTTAAGACAGAATTCAACTGGCTCACTAATCTAACCATGCAGCGGCACAGCCGTTGTATGCGGTTATTAAACATCGTTATTATTTAATCAAAAGGATAAGTATCATGATCGTTGATAACTTTAACCACGTACAAACCCTGACAGACGTACTGAGTCAAACTCAACTCCAGTTAATTGATAACTGTGGAATTATTGCGGCGCATTCCCAAGAACATGCGCTGGACCTCGCCAAAGCAGCAGGGAGTTTAAATCACTCAGATTCTAAATACCTCGTTGCCTTGTTGTCCTTCCTGCGTCGATCCCGTAAAGATATTTCCCTGAACCCTAATGGTGCCGGGTTTTACGCGATCTATATTTACTCCGGTCGTTTTGCGGTAACGATTGACGTCAGTGAAAAACTGTACCATGCGGCGACCTTCCAACAGGCGCTTGAAGTGGGCCGTAATCCAACCAAACGATTCAAACTCTGTACGACGACCGACCCTGTCTTCACTGAAACCAATGCTCCCATCTACATTGGATTCTACACTTCCACTCAACGCCCCCTCATGCCTATGACCGCCACCGTCTCTCGCTTGTCGGGTATAAATCGCGGGGACAGTAGCTGGACGCCGCAGCACATTGCTCAGGCGTTCGATGACGTCGCGAGCTGGGCGCAGTTCAACCACCACATCATGACACCCCAACCGCCAGAGGATTTGTTGGACCTGATCGCTAGAGCGCACTACCTTATTAACAGCGGTGATGTTAAGTTGACTTCCGAAGTCATCGCCAATGACTTTAATTCATTGCAAGTGGCTTTATCTTCTGTGAAAGAACACGGCTTGGCCAGCAGTCCTCAGTTAATCAGCGCACTTGCTCGGTTGGTCGATAAACTGAGTAGCACGCTGGGCGTACAGTTTGTGCAAGCGATAGAAACGTCAAGGGGACCAAAAGAACTTTACCAGTTCTCTGTGGCGACCAGCAACGATACTGATTCACGGTTGTCTCAAAACCGACTCGATGAAAAGAAAGTCGCCGCGTTCAGTATTCGTCACGTTTCTGACACCCAGACTGTGATCACCGATCGTCAATTCAAAGGAGTTTTGTGTCTGCATCACGCCGATCAGGAGCAAAAGAAAAAGCTGCTGGACCGTTTGAATGGCTTGGTGGAACTGACCCTCCAGGGTGAGAACACTATTCATTTCTCAGAACAAATCGTTACGTCATCAGGCAACAACGATATGTGGAACTTTGTGAACGTTACCATCAGTGGTCCAGTGACTTTGTTAGGGAAAACTGCCCTTACCGATGTTGACCTCCAGGATGGTATCTATACTGACGTAATGATCGGCAGGCGTTCATAAATCGTAAAGGGGGCTTCGGCTCCCTTTATTCAAACGGTTAAATAAACGAGAAGAAAGACATAAGTAGATTCCCCGTAGTCTATTTACTCTTTTTTATAACTTATTCAAGGAATTCAACGTGAACAAAGATAAACAGAAAGAACAAGATTCGGAGATCGCCGGATTCACACTCAGTGAGGCCGCCCTGAACTCTCGTATACTTACAAGCGTCACAACGGGTGGAAGGCTGTGGCTGCATTACAATTCACCTGAAGAACTTCTCAGCATGTTGACCTGTTTGTCAAAAGTAGATGAACTCGAAGTCATGGGCGATAATGCGTTGCATTACTCCAAAGAAATCCTGAACGCGATACCGGGCGGTTATTGGTCCTTTAACAACGCTCAGGTCGCAGGCGGTTTTCCTTTAGTTAAAAACTTCACTTTGTCAAATATCACGATTCAAGATAACGATGATATGGTTTCTGTATATTCGTTCAATTAATCAAAATTGACCGAGTGATACATACTTATCCAATCTTTTTTCACTAACAACTCATCTTACTGTAACTGAACCGCATTTTTAAGGATTCCAAATGGGCATCAACCTGTTAACCGCGACTGAACTCAAAGTTGACCGTTTAAACCGTGACACACGTACCACACTGCACAGCAAGGCCATTACGGTTGACCTCAGCTGGCAGGAGAAACACGGTGGCTTCTCCGGTAAGGTTATGTACCTACCTACGGATAAGAAACGTTATCCAGCCGCTCCTATGCAGTTCTATAACGTTATCGGCAACCACAACAAAGTCGTGATGTTAACGGAAGGGTTCGGATCCATCGTAACCCGTGTATGCGAGTCTATCTTAGGTGACCGCTACAGTTCAAAGCTCTTCCATGCGACACTGGTGGATGACGCTAACGCATTGCTGGACAGTGAAGATGTGCGTAAGAGACTCAATCTTACGTATCTTTTCAATGCCGGTGATCTTAACTACCCCTCTGTAATGATAGGGGATAACAAAAAGGTCCGCACCTATATGGAGGCGATGGACCAAGAACGATCAAGCTTAGAAATGTTCGCTGAATACTCCAAAGCGGGGAAATTGGTTTGTATTCATCGAAAGTCGAAAAATGCTGCACCGGACTCTGAACACTTTGGTCTGTTGACTGCCACTGGTATCTTATACCGTTTAGAAGTTGAAGACGAAAAAGTTATCGGCTACGCGGCAATCGGCTGTATAGACCTTTAAGAAAAACCCACCATACGAAGTACTTTTGCTCAATTCTTTTACTCAATAAGGTATACCCATGACTACAATTGTTTATGCTGATGGCGTTCTGGCTTCCGATTCTCAGGTTACTCAGGGTTTCAATGTTAAGCTTCCCTGCAAAATGCAGAAGATCTACGAACCTGGTGAAGGTAAACGTTGGTCACTGTACGGTAAACGTATCCTGGCAATCGGTGTAGCTGGCGACGCAGCTGGTATTTACGAACTGATGGATCACCTTGAAAAAGGCATCATGTTCGATACCAAGGGTAAACAAGACGCGTGGATCAACTGTATTGCCGTCGCTGACGACAAAACCATCTTCATCCTGGACACCTATGGCGACCGCAAGCACGCGATGTTTGTGAACCTGCCGGCGGATGCGAAATACTCTCTGGGTTCTGGTGGCGAAATCGCAACAGCGTATCTGGCAATCGGCAAAAAGCCCGCGGAAGTTATTAAGCTTACCTCTAAGCTGGATAGCTTTACTGGTGGTGATGTGCAGGTGTGGAACTTCCCTGAAGTATTACCGGCTGATCCTAAGCCAGCTGAGATCCCAGCGGACCAGCAGGCCCTGATCACTAAAGTTGCAACTGACCTCGACGCAATCCGCTCTTCTGCGCTGGAAAAGGCAACTGCTGAAATCCTGGAACGCACCAAAGCTACAGCATAACTAAAGAAGTCATACGACCACTACCTACCCCACAAAGGGTAGGTAGTTTTATGTATGATTTTTTACTGCTTCGTTTATCCCTTGTGTTATTAACTATTGAGTACAGCCTAATGCTTAACTACAACCAACAGCAAATCTTAAACCAGAAAGTCAGTTCATTCCTCAACGTGTTCTTTGGCGCTCTGGAACAGAACCAAGCGGGGTTTGTTAACTCTATCCCTACCGATATGTTTCCTCTGACCCAAGAGGAACCGTTTGACTTCAAAGCTAATACCTACATGACCTTCCCTGAAGATGCAGAGAACTTTGTCTATGAGATCTCCCAGGCGCACGACATGGTCATGGTTCGTCTTTCTGATCAGATACTATGTATCCAGAAATTGAAAGACAAGGATCACTACTACGGTTTCCGCATGGCACCAGCTCGTGCTGTTGATTCAGAGTGGCTGAGCGCACTCCACATGCTGACGACCTATGCGACCACTGTCTTGAAAGGACGAGTGCGTAATACACTCATTACCTATCAAAATGCAGGTTACAAAATAATTCCTGTATCTCCAACCATACTGGAAGAAAAATACAACCACGCCTTTAAACGCGCTAAAGCGATCCTCGCCTAATTCAATAAGTGTTCCCCGCCAAGGGAACACTTATGATATATGTTTCTTTTTTTTTGTTTTTCACTAGAAAGACTATTAGTTAGAACTATTTACGAGGTATTAACTATGGAAGAACATTTTAATAACGAAGTCGTTGACATCGTTAGTGCCGCGCTGAATAAAGCTCGCACCGCTCCACGTGAACACCCTGATATGTTATTCAGGTCACGCATCGAAGTGAAACAGGCCAAGCTACAGTACAAGATCAAAGGACATCCTGGTCCTCTTAACATCCATTCGTGGAACTGTGACTATGTAGAGGACATTGAAGTCTCTCGCGAGTTCTATGATGTCTACATCGACTGCTGTAGAAGGATGAGGAAGAAACCTTCAGAACCGCACTATGTAAAAACACTGCTGACCATTCAGTTCTTTAATACCATCTTAAACAAAGGATGGTCGGACACTAGCTTCCAACTACATATCAGTGGAACGCACACAGCCAGCAAGACACACTTTGCCACTTCAACCATCATTGGTCGTTTTGTAGTAGGTAAAGCCACGCGGCGTTTTTCTTTCTTAAGTTCTTTTGATGAACCCCAGGATCTCACTGAGGCTATGCGGGAGATTTTAAATGAGCATGGCAATGCTCTTTCTCTGACGCAGTCTGGTGATACGTCTAATCTTGTGATCCCTTATTCGGCACTTTTAGACTACGCTGTTAATTATATGTGATTTGACCCTTTACCGCGCCATATCACGTTTACTGCCCATTATTTACTTTGTTCAAAGTCATCCCTTTAGATGATCGGGTGGGAGACAAATGCTGCTTATGTCTCCCGCTCTTTTTTATAATGCGTAGTAGTTAGTATATTATGTTTCTCTTGCCCCGTAGCTCAGTTGGTAGTAGCGACGGACTGTTAATCCGCAGGTCACTGGTTCGAGTCCAGTTGGGGCAGCCACATTATGGAAGGGTCGTGGGTAACCACCTCAGGTCGTAACCTCAAACCACGGCGCTTCCGCCCGATTATATAGAGAGTTGGATGAGCGGTCGAAGTCGCTTCCCTGCTAAGGAAGTGTGGGAGTAATTCCACCGAGGGTTCGAATCCCTCACTCTCTGCCACTTTTCACATAACGAGATAATATGAACGTCACTATCTACGGTAAAGAAGCCTGCGCTTTCTGCAAACGCGCAAAAGACCTGTGTGAAGCCAAAGGCATCGAACACAACTATATCGACTTCGTTGAAACAGGCATGACCAAAGCCGATCTGGAAGCGATTGTTGGTAAGCCAGTAAACACGGTTCCTCAGATCTTCGTAGATGGCGTGCATATTGGCGGTTACGTTGACTTAGCTGGTTTGTTAGCAAAACAAGAAGTAGCGGCTAAAGCTGCTGAATAATATGTATTTCTAGAACACTTCATTTCAAGATAAAGCACGTACTGGCTACCGCCACTGCAATTTGTACGGGCTACCCCTTGACGCTCTCTGAGTGGGTTCGGGTTATTGTTATTTGCGACGGTTGATTAACGATTCACAGTTTTTGATTATTAGCCGATTCTATCGCACAGTCACTGATGAGGTTACTCTGCTGTCGCAAACCCTATTACTTCTCCCGAAGTGATGATTCCTTGCCCATCGTCCGTGTGGGAACAACAAGGACAGAATATGAGAATGGGAACTTTCACGCCCATGGCTCTAGCGGACACTATTATTTTTTACTGGAATAGCAAGATATTGTTGGAGAGTTGTACGCTAAGTAATCAAAATACTTATCGAACCACTGTCCCAGTGTTTCAGCGAGTGCTTCACTTTCCCTGAGCGAACGGGGTAACACGGATTGTTATCCCATTCGATTTATACTCGCCTAAAAGATTTCAACTCTGTATTATTAAGGTGTAATGAACAAACCATTTTGATGGATGTCCTGCGGTCGCCCTGGCGACATGAGGTTCGGTATCCGGCGGCTACTGCTGAGCGGCACGTCGCCTGAACTGATCTACTAAGCGATCCCTGAGCTGGGGGTGTGATTGCCTATATAGAGCGAATCGCATATGCGGAAGAGTAGAAGAACGTTGCGGCGTGCGCCGCTGTTGAGGACGTTCTCCCTAACTGCTAGGGCGACCACAGGACCTTCATTGAAAGTTCATTATCTCTCTCAAAGATAATAACAGAGTGGAATAAGGATGTTCCACAATGTTTCTAACCATTAAAGGTAAATATGTTTTTCATAGCTTATTTACCCTTACTGGGTAAATTCCAGTTGACGGAACAAACGGTGTTTAATCTCGTGATAGCTTCTATCAGAGGTTACATTATAAAAGAATCTTCCTATGAGCACTCCCCAGGCTCGGAAGTTATGACGCAACCATTCGCGCCGAAGCGAAGATCCCGAATCGCGTGGCAACATGCCATATGGGGTTTCCGATCGATGTGCTGACTGGGGATTCTTTTAAGCCTGACCGCCAAAGGCGTGTCAGGCACACCTTCTTATTTTTTTGTCTTTTTAAATAATCTTTAAATCACTGTTATTTTTTCAAGTCTATATTACTTAGGTGAATGTAGTACAATAATCGTAACTTAAAGCTTTATTAACAACGAGGTAGTATGTATGTCTGAACTTATGGTCATTGGTTGTGGTGGTACTGGCATCAACATCATGAAAGATATGATCGATGCACCGGGGACTCGTATTCTGAAAGAAGCACAGTACCTGGCATTCGACAGTTCTGATAGCAACAGCTCTGATGGTAAATTCGAAGTGTTGCACATGAACTCTGCCAAGAACCCCGGTCAGAAAGCACAGGGTTCTGGTAAAGACGTTACCCTGAACTTTGAAAACCATGCACCGTTTATTGCTGAATCTTTCAAAGTACGCAAGCCAGGTAAATTCTGCATCGTGATCATGTCGGTCGCTGGCGGTACAGGTTCAGGCCAGGGCTTCGCAGTTCTGCGTTATCTGTTGAGCCGTGGTATTCCAACCGTCGGTCTGTTTGTGCAGGATCACACATCTCTGGTTGAGCGTCGCAACTCTACCAAGATCATGCTGTCGATCTCTAACCAGGTGCAAGAGCGTTTCCTGGGTAAAGTCATTCCGCACGTACGCATCATCAACGATGAACGTACTCGCCGCGAAATCAACGACGAAGCCGTTCTGAATCTGAATTACCTCAGCCTGTTCCTGACTGAGTCAAATGAAGAGCTGGACTTTGAAGATATTTCAAACACTCTGCAATACTCTAAAGTTACCGGCCTGCCGCCAGCGCTGTCTGAAATCAACTTCCTGACCGACAAAGCAATCGATACCTATACGGGTAAACCGCCGGTGTCATTTGCGACCCTGTTTGATCATCGCGACAATGCGCGTCCGCTGTTCAAAGATGCAGCCTATCGTGCAACCGGCGTAATCAATCCGGACAACAATCCGCCGAAAGCTGACGTCGTTGTAATGATGCTGGATCACGGCGAAGCAGTGCAGAAGTTGAAGATTGAACTGGAAGAGCTGGATAGTGCTCAACAGAAAGCCAAATCAACTTTCGTTAAGCAGGAAGACCTCTCTTCTAATGCCGATGACAGTGGTTTTGACTTCTAATTAATAAATACTAAAATCAATATACTACTAGGGGAAACCCTAGTAGTATTATTTTTTTCATTCAAATGAGGTCATACACGTGTCTAGATCGTTCCTTGTTGAATTATCTCGGTTGGGTCTTAGTGATCCTATGAGTCAATCAGATAAACCCGTAGAACGTGACAGGCAACGTTTTCTATTGTGCCGGGGTTTAGAAGATTTAGGTTTTACTATCGAAAACAATGTTTCTGCGGGTACTTTGACACCATACGAAGAGATGGTGCTGAATACTTTATCAGAAACGCTGACTAATAACGCTTTAGGTGTACCTTCCGATGCTCTCGTCCGCATCGTTCCTTTGGGTAATACCTTCAGGGTCTTGTTCTTATTCTAAGAGGCACTACCGCACATGCTATATCCAATCCACACCATTGACCTTCTTTATTATAGAAAGATGTTCGCTCACCTCAACGAGCGAGCCAATCAAAATAAAGAAGAGGACGATAAACTGAGCAGAAACTTTGTGATGTCATTCGTCGAACGCGCTTTTGCATTTGTGGAAGAGGTGTATAACAGCAACAACTCATTCCACCTGGACGGTTTACAACAGACCATGGATGAAGTAAGTTTTGCGGGTAATCTGGTTCAGTATGTCGAGGATGAAGTTTCCAAGCTTCGGGAGAAAGCGCTTAAGGCTGGCTGGGATCCTCGCATCAAAATCAAGGTTACCGAACGCCGTATTGCCTCTGCTGAACAGATCCTGCTTTATACCATGGACTTGGAGGCGACAGCGGAAGCTATGGCCGAAGAACCGGTCGAAGAAATTTATGACAGTGCATTCACTGAAAAAGAAGTTATCGACAACCCGACCGCGGATCAAATAAATGTCTGGTTCGACCTCCAACAAACCAAGAAGGCTGCAGAAGACGCTTGACCTTCGATCGTTCGACAAAGTAATAGAAGACGAGTTGTCACGGCGCATTGCTACCGCCCACGGGACAACACAGTCGGTCTATTTCCTGCCAGCTCTCTATCAGCGCCTTGCAAATGAACTCTCCTACTATAAAGGAACGTTCTACTGCGCTCAGCGTTATGACACCAAAGCTTTTCGCACCGCCTATGACTTCGATGATCAAAATGAAATTATTGACGAACTGGGATGCGAATTAAGTATGCGGTTGTGTGCGATGTTGGGAGTGCCGCGAATAGAGCACGGCGTGCGCATTGAATTTATTACGCACAACCAGTGGCTGATTAACTATCTTGAGGAGTATTGATGATCACTCAAAATCTGTATGTTGGAAAATTGATCTCCGCCATTAACCAATTCGTTTTAGCTGAAGATGTTGAAGAAGACATCTGCGATTGGGGTGAATGGATGGTGAGTTATGCGATGGATTGCGTGCGAGCAAATATCGTCCCCGATTACCACGGTAAGCTCCTGGGCATCGCCGGCGCTGACTTTGCTGATATCATCATGGCGGAACATGGTGGGGATTTTAAACTGATCGAATTGAACGAGAGAATTATGCGCGGGCATTACTTCGACTATGCCGTCACCTCTCTGGGGATCACGTTCATAGGACATTAATATGTTAACGAACCGTTTAGTTAGCGTACTCAACCTGGTGCGTGATCTTAATCTCGCACTGGGTGATGAAACTGGTGAGGACGTGTTGTGTAGTCTGGTGGGTCAAATGGTGCATAGTCGCAACGTTGATCTTGATGGCTATTTTAAACCGTTCTTCCAGGAAGAGTGGGTGCGTCGCAAAGTACTTATGGAGCTGGGACCACGATTGAATACCCTGGCTTACCAAATTAACGCAGTAAAAGAAAAGTTTACTGTGAACTCTTACAGTGTTAGCAATTTAGGAGCGACCCTTTATGGTGAGCAATAAAAGACGTCAAGACATCAGCATCGGTTTCCCTGTCAACACTGACCTCGACGATCTGGTGTTCCACTACTCCGCACTGTTTTCGGCTCACGGCGTTAAACACACTCTGCCACCGTGCACGAGCCCGCACAAAAAGCTGACCAATGCGGTAAAGGAATCACAGGAGCGCTTGCTGCGTGATTTCCAGATGGTGAACGACCATATCTATGGTTGGAAAAACGAACCGATGGACGTGGAAGTGAAAGACATGAAGGTAGCCGGCAATTCTGTGCGAATCAGTTTTATCATCGGATAACACACCATGCAATACACGCTCCTTAACGACACCGGGCTTTGTTACTTAAAGCTGTGGGAGTTGCTTAAAGACGACGACTTCTTACTGGACATGCCGCTTCAGTACGTTAAGGAAGATTGGTTCTACCAACAACTCGATATGGCCATCGAGAGAGCCGTTTACCACAATGAATCATCTCCTCTGTATGAGACGATTCTGATGCCAGTTAAACACCTAACTGAAAGTGGTGCGGCGTTAGTAGAACCCACGTTGTCTTTGCATCTTTCCTATCCATTGAAAGTAGGCGATTCTGTTATCAACTTCCCCTACATTCGTTATACCATCACCCTTCTCACTTAATAGGAGCATCAATGATCACCGTAAACGAAGGTGACATCGTTGACTTCAGTTTGATGACCGACACGGTTCTCGGAGGTAAACGCACAGGTGTTACTGTGGCAGTTCCTCCGATGAACTACAGTGCGGCCACCCGACTGGATCCCGAGCTTAACAACAAGCACAAAAACATGTTCCCTTTCTTCCGAGACAAGGTGGACAATGTTGATGATCCTGCGAAGTACAAATACTTTGCAGTTGAGAATGCCAACGGTGTTTTAGAAGTCATTGGTGTTCCCTGGGTCATGGATACCACGTACAAACCTATTCTCACACGTGAGGTTACGTTTGTTGTGCATAACTTCCGCGAAGAGTGGCGCGGCACGATTCAGACAATGCTCAAGAATCTCGGTGCCAACTTTACTACGCTGGATAGCACAGACGTTAAATAAATAAAGGTAATAATTTACTGCTATTCCCATGGTAGGGAATAGCAGTTCATACTTTTATTTTTTTCTCTGAGGTATTTGTGGAAACAACAATTAATCCATTTAAAAATGCCGACTATACCGCAGATCGAGATTTTCTTAAATTCTATCACGAACAGATCGCCTATTACCTTTCCCACCATTATAAAACATCATCAGCAAAAATGCTGAAGTGGGTGAAGCATGTCTTCAAGGTAAACCATAACGGATTCAGAGAGGTCAAATTTAAAGTACTTGAGAAAAACAAGTACGGTGACCGTGAAATCAAAGTTAAGGGCGCTCGGGAATTCTTCGCCGGTGTAGAGGAAAAGAATCTGCACTTGAGTCCATCGTTTGTTGGTTACACTAACTACGATGAGTGTCCGTCGGTTAACGCCCTGGGTACTGAAAAGTACATTGCAGATCGCGGCAAATATAAGAAGCTGCGTAGCAAGGCGAGTCTTGAGAAAGACGACTACGGCTATAAAACGTATAACGAAATCCAGAACGCTTTGAAGATCTTTAACAACGCGCAGTCTGGAGCAATGTCATCTAACGGTACACCGATTCGTAACAAGTCGGGGCATACCACGTTAACCAGTACCTGTCGTACGGTAACGTCAACCGTGAACTTAATGAATGAACGTCTGTTGAACGGTAACCGACTCTTCATTAACTATAAGAAAACATTGCAGCACATGGTGGCAGTGCTACGATCAACGAACTTCCCGAAACTGCTTGCGGTCATGGAGCGGTTGAAGATGGTTCATGCCACCGTAGATCAAGTCATGGATATGATCTACCGTTGCACCAAGTACTACTGGAGCAACAAAGAGAACTACGAGAAGCTGCGTAACTTCGTGGAGATGTTGAATCCAGAAGAGCGCACAGCCATCCTGTGTGTTGGTGACCTGCAAGGGTTGTTTGTAACCAACCACGGCGTGATTCGTGAGTTCCTGGACGACTGGATGAAAGTGCCGGAGATCCCTGAGGGTAAAACCAAAGATGACTTCGTTGCACCAGCGGATGGCGATTACTATACGCTGTGTATCACCAAGATCGGGCAGGAGAGTTCTAAACTTGAAATCAATGCGTTGAACCAGTGGCATCTCGAAGTTGAGAAGAAGTGGTTTGATTTCATTGAAGTGTTCTTCAAGACCAAAACGGCGGTGAGTGATGTTTACTCGGTAACCGAGATGGTGCGTGAAGCGGTACTGACCTCAGATACTGACTCCTCTATTTATAGTGCGGATGATGTCTGTAACATGTACGGCGGAACACCAGAAGCCATGATCGTGTTGAACGGTGTGTTGACGTACTTCATTCGCTTAATGGCGATTCATCAGCACGCACAGCTCAGCAAGAACATGAACGTCTCGGATTGTAACCTGTATAACTTAAACATGAAGAACGAGTACCTGTTCGGTTCATACGTTACAACACTGATGTCCAAGCACTACTACGCAACGCAGTTGATGCAAGAAGGCGTAATGCACTCCAAGATCAAGATGGAGATCAAGGGTGTTCATTTACGTTCGTCGAAGGTGGCCAAGGTTATTAAAGACTTTGCGCACAAGCTCATGCGTGACATCCTGGATGTTATTTATAACAAACAGAAGATGGATGCCTCTATTCTGATGCACAACGTAGCAGAACTGGAGCGAGTCGTTATCGACGGTATCAACGCAGGGGATTGGGTGTGGCTCAGCAAACAAACCATCAAAGATAAGGAAGTGTATTCCAATCCAGAAGGCAGCGTGTACCAGTACCATGAACTGTGGGAAGAGGTATTTGCTGACAAGTACGGTGCGGCACCACCAATCCCGTATGTTGGGGTTAAGGTGAACACAGACTTGACAACGAAGGCGCGTTTGGAAGAGTACCTGACAGCATTGGGTGATTGTGAAATCAAACATCGCTTGAAGGCATACTTGGAAGCGAAAGGTCAGGATAAGTTAACGACGTTCTACGTTCCTGTTGACAACCTCTTGACAATCCACACCATTCCAGAGGAGATCATTAAAGGTACAGACACTCGTCGTATCGTGAAGCAGAACTTGAAATCTGTGTACGCGGTATTGGAGTCTGCTGGTCTTTATGTCGCCAACAAGAACATCACCCGTCTGGTGTCAGACGAACACTAAAACAAACATAATACTATGTGTAGCTACTGGCATTGCCAGTAGCTATTATTTATGCGTTTATCAGGTCAAGTTGTTTTAACAATGCCAAAGCGTGTTTACGGAATTTCGGATCATCAATCTGTTTCCAGCGACTTTCTACCAGCGGAACGAACTGTTTAATCATACCCGACGTACTGTCTGGTGTATAACTGAGTTCATTACACAATGCAAAGTAAATCTGGTAATACTTCACCGCATTGAGTTCGAACCCCCAGATACGGTTAGGGCTGTAGCTGAGATCGTACTGGCCGACATCAAAGAACCCTACTAACTCACGGGTCATTTCAGTGTCGAGGTAGGACTTTAACAACAGGTTGGTTTTCCACGTACTGGTTTTCAACGCCTTGACATAATAACCCAGCATGTCGAGTAATTGATCACGGACACCCACCACAGTGAAGTCCACACCTTCACCTAACAGCAGATCACTGTAACCCGCACGATTAACGATATGCGCATGCAGCGCGTTGAAGTAGGCGAGCTGATTGTGTTGGATACCAAACTTCGGTGTAACCACGTTAGCCAGGAAATGATGAATACCATGACCGTCATATTTCGGATCGTTCATGTACATCCACCAACCCACCGCTAACTCTACAATGTTAAGCCCGATATAGGCAAAGTCATTGCTGTAGTCAAACGTCTGCTGTCTTTCACGTTCACCACTTGGATTGTAGCTCCAGGTAGTAATAGTGGAATAAACAGGAACCAGTGGGTCGAGATCATTTAACGTGAGTTTCTTTAAGTCACGATTATTTTCTAACAGGCAAAACGATTCTGTACAGTCACCGTAGAAGATGACGTCACGGTGAGAACTTTCTCTGTTGTTATCAGAAATAATCTTAAAAGCAGAACACAGTGACCGACTGCGGAACTTGGCATAGATCGTTACATACTCTAAGGTCCACGTGGGGTCAATGGCTAATGTCTGCAACAACCCTACCAGCATGTTCTGGTTAAATAAGTTCAGGTTCTTTTCACTAATGCGCTTCCACATCTGACGGACGTTGTAGTCGTTATTACGTACAAGGTTATTAATCAGCGGGTAACGCATTGGGGAAAGTCGTAAACTTACGGAAGTATCGACTAAGATAGTTTTCATAATTTTTTACCAGCATTACCTATTATATGTACACACACGCGGGCAACCGTGTGAATCCGGGGTCACCACGCATATTTCGTTATTTACATAACATTTTGCATGTCCCAAAAATATTTCAAGTCTACATTACTTGAGTGTATAAACCATAATGATATTTCATTGACTGCATATCTTATTGTGTTTCTACATTCGAATGTAACAAGAAACCTTTAAATAATCCAAAGTAAATAATGGAGAAGTAAAATGGGCGTTAACCAAAACAATGGCGGTAGCAATGCATGGGAAGACAACGGCGATAACAACAGCCGTACCCAGGACCGCAATACCCAATCAAACGGACTGACGAGTCTGCTGGGTCTGCTGGGTCAAACCTCTTCCACCTTTACTGGTCGTTCTATCCCTGAGATGAACAAAGTCCAGGAAGAGCTGCAGAAGATCTTCAAACAGCGTCGCGAAGACAAACTCAATACGCTGAAAGCGAAAATCGTTCCTGAGATCGATCTGATCAACCCGAACGTTTCTCCGATTCTCCCTGGCCTGGTGCTGTGGATGAAACAAGAGAACACCATCTACATCGCGCCGTTCCTGTTCTACGCTAAGAACATGATCGTTGACGTTGAAGAAGTGGTGATGTACACTCAGCAAACTTCGCATCGCGTAAACGTGCCGCGCACTCCGTCTGCTTATATCGATAAGCGTCTGAACGCAGAGCTGGTACAGCAGTTCAAATCCAACCACAACTCTACTGCTGCGGTAGTACAGATCGCGGCTGGCGTGATCAACCTGGAAAACTACGGCGACATCCGTAACGATGAGAAACGTGTCATCGACAAAATCCAGGCGTACATGGATCGCGAGTGGGAAACTGGTATCCTGATCGAGCTGGTTCGTCAGACTGCTAAAACTGATGGCGCTAAACTGCCTTCTCCGTTCTTCAGCAATCAGCCTTACGGCGCGAACGGTACTGCGGATGCGCGTATCACTCCGATCACTGCTCCGCTGCATGGCGAGAACGGTGTTATCCTGCCTTCCAACATGGAAGTGTCTGTGGTAACTACCAACCCGAACCAGAACTACGCGCTGAACAACAACAACAACGTTGACAACACTCCACGTGAAGTCTGCCGCGTTCACGCGAACGTATCTCTGCTGCCGGTAAACCATCAGGAATACCTGAACAACATCCGTCGCGCCAACATCAACCCAATGGGTCTGGGTGGTCCGATGAATGATGGCTACCGTCCGTTCCGTCCGTGCATCGGTCTGAACAACGCAGTGGCTGGTCCACAGATGAACTCAAACGGCGGTATCATTCCGTTCCTGATGGGTCTGTATGTGCTGATGTGTGCGAACAACCGTTACGCATTCGCCGACGTTCTGCGTCGCGCTAAGTGTGGCGTTCGTGGTAACCTGGTTAACCTGGAACCGCGTCTGGACAAACTGTTCTCGGAGAACCACATTCCGCGTCTGGTTGGTCAGAACAGCACCAAGCTGGACAACAAGAACATCATCGATATCGAACTGGTGAACCGTTGGATCCAGCAGCACATCATGCAGCAGGCGATCTTCACTGTGCCTGTACTGCCTACCGGTGCTAACTCCGCGCTGACCAAACTCCTGATTGACCTGAACAACCCGGCTACCAAAGCTGACGCTGTGAAAGCAATCATGACTGCGGCAGATGCCATCTCCAACGGTGCTTTCTCTAAAGCAGCTGCGGCGAACTCTGGCTCTGACAGCAAAGGTTGGAACCCAACCAAGCCGATCTACCACGCATCAAACATCCTGGTTGTCGACGGTACTGCGCGCTTCAACGGCGAGCTGTTCAACCTGGGCGAACTGGATGAGATGTCAGTACATCACTTCGCGGGTCCTAACGGCGGTCCAAACGCAGACGTGTTCCTGCGCACCATGTATCAGCAGAACGATCGTGAAAACCTCAAAGCTCGTCAGCAGCGCCTGCGCATCATGCTGACCGAAGCGATGAATCTGAGCGATCTGGAAATCAACGGCTTCGGTCGTGTAGCTGTCATGGATCCAGGCTTCATGAACCTGCTGGGTACTGTGTTCTCTACCATCGGTACGCTGAACACCAGCTCTATCAACGGTAACTTCATGAACGGCGACGCGACCTTCGCGCCAGGTACTTCACTGGCCGTAGACTATGTTGCTGGCGTGAACACCAATCAGCAGGGCGGCGGTACCTGGGACGCTTACAACGTTCTGTAATTGACAACGTTGTAGGTATCCTGCAAGGATAGGTGAGTTGGGGGGTGACCTCCAACTCATTTCCTTTTCTTTATTTTTTAGGTGAAATATGTTTCCAACCCCAACTCCTGAACTCGAAAGAGTGATCGCTAAACTCACCTCTCCCGATTTGGTTGATATGAACCCTATCGCAAAGTTCAAAGAGTATGCTCAAGGTGTTGAACATCGTCTTCCCGATGATTTGAAATTTATTACACCGCATTATCCTGACTTCGAGGATTATAATTATCTGCACGATACGTCGGAATCTACCCCGATTTATCTCAATGATTATGACCTCAACATTGAAGAAGATCGCAATCGGTTAGCTGCTCTGACTCGCATGGAGTTCAACGGCAATACCTTTATGCAGATCGCTCAGTGTAGTCCGGGGTGCGGGACACTGAAAGGCAACTACTTAGTCGGTAGCGGTATCAGCTGTCCAAACTGTGGTAACACGGTAGAACTTCATTATGACAAGCAACACGAAGTCGGCCTGTGGATTAAAGCTCCTGAAGGTGTTGACGCGTTTGTAAGTCATTCTTTCTATAACACGTTCTTCTCTTCTATCTGTGTGGTGAAGCAAGGTTCCCAGCGCATTATCATTGCGCGCTATTTCATGGACCCGACCTATCGCCGTGAGATTAAGAAGAAGCATGCGGTTACGGAAATGTTGTTACTGAACATTCTCAAGGAACTGGGAATTGAAGATATCAGCATGAATGGTTTCTATCGGAACTGTGAATTGCTCATGGCCTACTTCTTGACTGGCCCTGGCGCGAAACACACGGGATTGAAAGAACGATCGCTCGAAGCCTGGACATTCTGGAACCGATTTAAGCACAAAGCTTTCTTCAACTATCTGAAAGTTCCAAGTCGTTTCTCCACTATTCTGGAGCATAACGAACGCGGGACCTGGGGTGTTGAAGGACAGCCAGAAACCAAACAGATCTATTACACCATCGCTGCGTGTAAACGATCCAGTGAGTTCTATGACCTCACTGAACAGGACAAACGCCGGAACTGTGGTATCGTGGGTGCCAAGCTTATTGAACTCACCGATATGTATATGAAGAAGTTGAACCGACGCAACATCTTCCACAAAAAGGCAATCAGTCGTAAACACATCTGTTCGGGTAACTTGCCTGTAACAGGTCGTCGTGTTATCACCTCTATCACAGGGTTGATTGATCCTAATCAGATCGTGGTACCGTGGAAACTGGCAGTGTCGGCGCTGGCAGTACACATTACCAACGAGCTTTACCGTAAAGGGTTCACACCGCTTAAAGCGATGCGCCATCTCAATATCACCGCCTACAAAGTGGATGACGTTGTAGATGACTTCCTGCGTCGCATGGAAGAGCAGCGTAAGATCCTGGGTAAATCTCACCGAAATCCCTCAAACGAATATCTGAGTATCAAAGCGTTCTGGGTAGCCGTGAACCGTAGCTTGGATGACGAAAGTCTGAAGATCTCGATTCTGGCGTGTCCGTCTTATAACGCTGACTTCGATGGCGACCAAATGCCAATTCGTTTCTGTCTGGATAAAGAATCAAAAGCAAAAGCCTATGGTTCGTTCGGTCATCACCAAACCCTGGATAAGAATGTTCCGTTCCGTGTAAGTGGATTGGCAGGTATGCCGGCAACCCACCTCATGAACCTGAACATGATGATGCATGCGATTAAACCGGAATTGGATAATGAATAGCTCTGATTTATTTGCGTTCGCGGTATCTGGCTCGCAGACTGAACAGTCTATTGGTCAATACCAAGCCTTCGTTAGCCAAACCAATGCGGTACAACCCACAGGGATTTCTGACTGGCTGAAGAGCAAAGTTGATGGACTCCAACAGTCTTTCACTGGCTTTGTTAATTCACGCTTGTGGGAGTATTCGTCACGACTGCTCGGTGAAGGGTCGGGTGAATATGTGGGTCGGTATGATATCGGCTATCTGCGAACAGTTGATGGTTTGCAGAGCGCTGAAGGTCTGATGCGGAATTACATCATGGCCAATCCTGAAGTGATGCAGCTGTATAAAGATGACATCATTGACGGTTATGGCGGTGAGTTCTCTGCACTGTGTAGTGGTATCGGTCGGGATAACTATTTCTACCGACAAGCCACAAATGGCGTGATGCGCCAAGAAGGTAACGGTGATGACCGTAAGTGGTTGCGTACGCACTTCCAAGACTCAGTTGGTAACGCCCTGAGTTTCCGTGAACGTGTGGACATCCACAAAACGTGGAATGCTGTTAACCATCACTTGGCGACAACTTATCTGGACATTACCAGTCCGATGGGTAAAACACGTAAAGACCACGAAACCGAAACCAAAGAAATGTAAACCTACTACTGCCTCCTCACCGGGGCAGTAGTTTTTACAGGAGGCTAAAATGATCGACCACTTAGTTACTGAAGCAGAATACGAGTTCGACCAAAACTGTACGACCTTAACCATGCAACATCAGCTGGGCACAAAGCTCAAGGGTGTGGCAATTCATGTTCATGATGGCAGTCGTGATGGGAAAACCGGTGAGCTGGAATTCACCCCAGGCAGCACCCACCAGTTAAAAGGCGAGTTCTCTATTCATCGCCAGTACACCGTAACCATTCCACTGAAAGGTTATAAGGCTAACCTTATGGGTTTCCTGGATGTGGATAACGACACGCATCACTGTACCGTTGAACTGCTCAAGCAGAAAGAGAACGGCTGGGAACGTGTTGACGAACCCAAGTATGACCTGAAGCTGGTTTACTAATTCACTTTGGCTCCTTCATGGTGAAGGGGTCATTAACCTGGAGTAAAGAAGTATGAATACTGAAATTAACACGATCATCACTTACCATCACGATTTTCCGCGCGTTAACAAATCGTTTGGTATCGATCTGGTGATCCCGCAACATGTTAAAACTATTGTCGGGATTGACGGCATTAATCGCGCCACCATCCGAACCACCCTGGAGCGTGACAAGAAAGGATTTGCAGGTCATGCGGTTATCTCATCACCCATGTTAAAAGGTATTACGGACAATCTGATTGTTCCTGAGATCTCCTTTAAACACGGGGAAGATAATTCGCTCATGGCGAAGTTGCAGTTCGGCAACAATAGCTTCACTCAGATCTTCTCTCGCCACCCCCAAGATCGAGACTGTGAATCCGTTTACTTTGGCGCCAATTACCTTGACGTGATGAATCACCGCATCCATCAGACTTACATGAAAGCGCAGAATCCAAACCACGTATCCACGGTTTCGCCTATCGAACCAGCTTTGCTGTATTTTGTATTAAAAGACGGTAGTTACAAAACCACCACAAGTGTCCGCGAAGTATTGTGGGAAGTGGTGCGTGAGACTACTAACCAGCATGTTGAAAAGATGAAACATTCCGGCTTGATCATGAAACGTACCATTACGTTCTTCCATAAAGAAAGGAAACAAAATATCGATTACTTCGTCGTCTCTGCTTTAGGCAGCTTCCGTATTTTCGAAGGCGAGAACACCAACTTCGAAAAAGAATCCAAGACAGGTTATGTGTTGCTTACTAACCTACCTAAGGTAACCACCAAGTTACCTTAGTTTAAGGCGTTAAGTCGCTTATAAGCAAATAGTTCAGGCACCCTCGTAATGAGGGTACCTTTATTATCCCTTTATTTTTTGTTTAAATTTAGATTACAGTTTGTTTCAAACCTATATAGTTAGGGTGTATAAGAAAACAATAATGTTTTCTGACATCTTAAACATACAGGAATACATCATGGAAAACATCAACACCACTAAAGAAACTACCGTTGAAATCACTACTGAAGCTGCACAGGTTAAACTGGGCGGTGACGCAATCACTATGGTTGAGAAAGAAAAGCCATGGATCAATGCTGCATCTGTTGCTGCACTGGCTGCTGCGGGTACCGCTGCTGTTACCATGCTGGGCAAACGTGAAGTAAGCATCGGCTCTGTCGCTGGTGCTGTCGCTGGCGTGGGTACCGCATACCTGGGTACCAAGTGGTTAAGCGAAGCAATCGGCGTTGAAGATCACGCGCTGGGTAAAGCAATGGGTCTGTTCATCGGTATCGACATGGGCTATGCGCTGACCAACCTGGGTAGCAAAGTGCATGCGCAGTACATAATCGAAGAATCAACTCAGAACTACCTGTAATCGATGTTCAATAAAAGCTGTATCAATATAGGTGCAGCTTAAACTTTTAAAAACAATATTAAATAATGGGGTCAAGAATTATGAACACTATCAACACAATCGCTCAAGTTAATACCGTTGTTACTATGCCACTGCACAAAACACTGGAAGATCGTTTCAGTGACTCACTGGAAATTCATATCGAACCGTACGCAGAGTTGGGTGAGTCCGAACTGAATATCCTGCAAGCGATCACTGATGACGTTCCTTATGTTGATGAGCATAATCTGAGCGCAGGTAAAGTACCTAACCCGTACACACATTACGCAATCTACAAGCGCGGTAAACAAACTTACGTCTGCCCGATTCACGACGCGCTTCCAACCTGTCTGAACCCACTGGCCATTGATGGTGATCACATCATTTTGAGTCGTTGGTCAGTAGGCGGCGTTGCAACTGCTCATCAGCTGAAACAGTTAGTTGAAGAAGGTTATCTGGTCGGCTACGTCATTAAGCGTTAATTGGTAAAGGGAGCTTCGGCTCCCTTACTTACTTCTTTTATTTTTTTGTTTTCTTATGGCAACTTTATGTAAACTATAAACTCAAGGACAATTACTATGTTTTGTGTTGGAACGATGTCCAGTGATACGGGATGGGAAACCAAATCCGTAGACAACGCCATGAATAAACATTTTTACTACTGGTTTGTTTCACGTGCGAACCAATCACGTTTGCTGTCAGATATCCCAAGCTTCTACAAATTGTGGAAAGATTACGGGGAAAGACAGGACGAGATGGTGTCGCAAACCCAGACCCTTTTAACCGCATACATGAAAGAGTTGTTCCCCACTGTTACTGTCACAGTTGTGGCAGAAGCTATTGACGGAAGCATCTCTATGTACCGCCTCAAAGTTAACTGTCGTGTGGACTACAACGGTACAAGTTACAACTTGGCTGAAGTCGTTGCTGTGCGACCCGACGCTTTCACTCTTCTTGATAAACACAGGTTAGGATAATGACCAGAGACGAATTTGAGGGAATGACCCCTGAGCACCAAGCCAAGATCCGTAGCAGCTTTGACTTCCTGGATAAGTTAGATGTCACCAACATTGGCGGCACTGACTTCTTGACCAAAGATGGCATTCCGCTGAATGCCCTGCGTCAGGTAAAGGAAAGTGATTTTGTTAGAGAGTGGTTGGTTCCGTTTGCGCTGAACAACACAGCGTCTAACAACAACTACTTCAACTTCCCTAAGTGGGGTGAGCTGAGCAACCAGCACACCATGTGCGTGATGATCGTGGATGACAATGATCCCAACGAACATCTGTTCGTGGTTAAGCCGCTGGCCAGCTATGAAATGTCTCCGCAAGAACGTGAAGTCATGCGTCAGGCAACGGCTGCACTGCAAACCAGTATTCAAACCACGCTGGATGGTCAGACCCCGGAACTTTCTTCTGACCGCATTGTTGATACGGCGAAACAGTACATCACTCAGGATTACAATACACCAATCCATGAGCTGGTGCCTGAAGCGTTTTATCACAAGCACGGCTTGTATTTGAAAGCCATGCGCGAATCAGTGTGGGTGCGTGATATCTTCCTGAAGGGTAACATGACCCGTGAAGATTTCTCCCGCTTCCTGGAAGTCCGTACCAAAGAAGAGCGCGATGGTTGTGCGACTCGTGAAGACTATGAGTTCGTTAAAAGCATTGTCCCGCACTTCGAAATTCCTGAAGATCTGCTGGCGCAAAACGGGGATAAGAAGGAAGTGAAAAATAACGGTGATGACAATAATACTGTTATAGATCCCATGTCTTGTTAAGGAGCGCTGATGCGTCTGCTGTCTTGTTCTGATTTACATACTTGCCACCGACGCACACCCACTGCTCACATTTTGCGCAACATGTCTCGTTTCTTCTACACGGATGTAGATTTAAACAACGTTGATTTGATTTTGATCAGTGGAGATGTGTTTGATCGGTTTGTCGACAATGACAACCCTGATTTCCTATTGACCCTGGAGTGGTTCAAACAGTTCTTTGTTAAATGTAAAGAACACAACGTGATTGTGCGGTTTACTGAAGGCACGACTCTGCACGATTGGGGTCAGCCTCGCCACATTATGTTTTCCGTTGAGGAAGGCACGAATGTCAAGTACTTTGATGAGATCACTATTGAAACCATTGAAGAACTCAACAACCTCACGATCATGTATGTGCCGGACAATATGTCTGACAAAACCCCGGATGAAATCTGGGAACGTGCATTGCAGGTATTGACTGCTGCACAGTTGGACAAGGTTGATCTGATTGCTTTCCATGGTGGCTTCTACTGGCAGCTTCCAGAAAAAGCGCGTAAGCATGCGCACATGGAAGACCGTTGGAAAACCATTGTGAAGTACGGGATCTTTTCAGGACACATTCATATTCCGGGTTCCTGGGAAGACATCATTTATAGTAACGGTTCATTCGACCGTATTCGTCACGGTGAAGAACACCCAAAAGGTGCGTGGATTGTTGATATCGATCAGCAGAAAGAAATAAAGTCTACGCGCTTCTGGGTTAATGAATTTGCCATGCCTTATCGCAGTATCCGTGCCAGCATCGACGACTTACCGGAATCGATTGTGTTATCCGTTAAGCAATTATTGCAAAGCCAGAAGTTCCCTGTGGGTTCGCAGTTCCGTATTCAGGGCGGGCATAAGTCAGTGGTTAAACCGATCATCAGTTCTCTGGTGAAAGAATATCCTGATTATGGTTTCGCTGAAGACTCTGAAGATGATGAAGTCTTGGTTGAAGAAACACTCTTCCAGACTTCGGATTATAAAGGAGTAGCGGTGACTCAGGAGAACGTCTTTGGTCATATTGAAAATGACACCATGGCAAAATTAGCGGGTACAGACATTACGCGGGATGAGGCGTTTGACGTATTGAAGGAATTCTTATGAGAACCTTAGGTGCGTTTAATATGTCAGTGGGAACTTCAATGGCGTTGGAAAAAGATGCCATTGATGAGATCACACAGACTAATTCTTTCCTGGTTAACTTGCGTACTTTGGTGCGCAACGTTATGCAGAGTTATGCCCCTGACGATATTATTGACGTAGAAACCGTAATTAAGGATACCAAATCCGATTTAACGGAACTGGCCAAATGGTTGGCTGCGGCAGTCGGTCGTCGCAGTTTGGTATTCATTGTTTATTACCCTTCGTATAAATCGTTGCGCTCGATCTACAGCAAAGCGGATCTGGTGACCAATGAAACACGCAGGGAGAAAGCCCGTAAGAGCCAGGATATTCTTGAAAAGGTTTGTTTGAAGCTGGCACAAGAGTTTCCGCAACAGATCACCAAAACGGATACCCAGTTACCGAAGTTTGGGGGGCGTGGGCTTATCATCACACATCACGTAGTTGATCTAACAACCACACCGTCGACTACTCGATTAAAACTTTTAGAATCTCACACGGGTACAGCTAAACCGTACACGAAGTGGTATACGAAATTAACCGGAGGTAAAGACCTTTTCTACATGCCATTCAATCGACTGAGTATCCAAGTCTTTGGGGATAAAGCGGTAAACTTCTATTCCTCGTCGATGGGACTCAAGAAGTTGATTGAAGACCTTGCCATTTCTAAACAGTGGAATTCTGGCACCAGTTACTCCAAAGTCCGTTCCGACATTAACGGGCTGCCTGCGGGCATTACTAAAGCGGGTTTGAAGCTATTACTTTAAAACTGCACACCCTTTATATATGTAGACTTATAACCGAATTTTAGAAATTACAAGGATTAGATCATGTCAGATTTCCAGCGCCCGCAAAACCAGTCTCGCCCAAAAACGATGCTGAACGATTACACCCAACCACATCCTGAAACCGAACAGCCGCTGCAGGGTGCAAAGCATAACGGCGCACTGCGCTTCGAACAAAAGATCAATGGCGATATCGTCCTGCGTGTCTTCGACGGTATCTGGAGTCAGGAAAAGCGTGTTACTCGTGAAGTGATGCTGAACTACAACGAGCGTGGTGTTCTGTTCGATACCATTCGTCAAGCAGCAGACATGAGCACACCGTTCTCTTCTGCACAGCTGCCGATCAACCAGAACGCCTGGGTGCGTGGCAACGACGGTAAGAGCAAACGTACCGACGAGCCAGTGAACAGCTGCAACTTCATCATCTCTCGCGATGAGAAAGGTCGTGTCACTCTGACTTATCAGAAAGGCGACTACAGCTTCAAAACTGTATTCCGTATGGCCAACGTTGCGGCAATGCGCGTGAAGAACCCAGACGGTACTACCACTGAAGACTTCGGCATGCCGAGCCGCGCTTCTGCTCGTGCCTGGTGTAACTTCCATGAAGAACTCCTGAATGATCTGGAGTGGAAATCCTGGAAACCAAAAGGCGGTAACAACGCTAATGCAGGCGGCGGTCAGGGCGGTGGCAATAGCAACTGGCAGAACCGTGGCGGCAATAACAACGGCGGTGGTAACTCCGGCGGTAATGCAGGTGGTGGTAATGCAGGTGGTTCCGTGAACGCTACCACGCAGGAATTCGATGACGATATCGAATGGTAACAGCCAGACCTAAATAAATAGGCAGCCTAGGCGGGGGAAACCCTGCCTAGCTATTTATTTTCAGACCTACATTATCTGGTTAGTATAAACGTAAATAATGGAAAGTGAGGCTTTATGTCTATCAATATCTTTACCGTCCGTAACTCCAAAAAGAACTTTGATCGGATCACAGTAGTTCTGGAGCAGGGTGAAGAAAAGCGTTCTCTGCACTTCATGGGTAAAGGATCTATTAAACTGGCAGAAGTCAAAAAGGAAGACAATGATGCCGACATGGAATTATTCACTCCACTTAACGATTACTTTGATATCGCTCTGTCGTTTGAACAGCAGAAAGAGTTGTTTGAGTTATATCAGGCGGGTGCTAAGGTTATCGAAGATGGCGAGTTCATCTCTTATGAGAAAGAGCTGCAGCGCATCGACCCAATCATCCATGCAATCTTAAACCTGGTTAAGCCGGCTAACCTCATGAACTATTTCGAGCACTCTTCGAAGTTCATGGTGATTCCAAAAGATCTCAAGACCACAACCGGTCATGGTTACTATCCGCGTGAAACCACGTTCATCGTAGAAGACTACGTGAACATTGCCAAAATGACGTTTTTAATTCGTACTACATTCCCTATTTTCTTTGGACTGCTTAGTCGTATGGAATCGTTTACGGGCACCAACTATGCGGAACTGCTGTGCGGATCATTGTTGAAGAACAATCCGATTATCACAGAAACCGTGGCGTGGAAGCGTCTGGAAAGTTATGTTCGTCACTCGTTCCTCAAGAACAGTCAGGCGGATGCATCAATCCAGGTAGGTTCGACTGAACACTCCATGGCCATGATCATGTACCGCATCATCTTTAACCGTTTGTGTGTAGCGATCATTCCGGAAACTGAAAAGGGTAAATCGATTATCAATGCGATCTCCTCTGAGGTTAAACAGTTTGAGAACAACAACAACGGCTACCGTAAGAAAGAAAGCTACGGTGACGAAGATGACAACAGTTCATTCCTGGACGAACACCAGATCACCGAAGAAGTGCCGCTGGCGAAGATTACGCAGATGGCTGAATACTTCTCCTTTGGTTTGCGTGATGAGAAAGACCAGGAACGTTTCCACAATCGTTTCATTTATCAGTGTCGCGGTTTAGGTATCAAGAACCCTGCGTTGGTCGACATGGTGTATGATCGCCTGCCAACCGTGTGGAACTTTGAATTGACCAAACCCATGCGTACACTGTTGCAGTTGGCCTTTGCCAATGAAGTTTCTGAGCGCATCTACGACCAGTGCGACTACTTACAGCTTACCGCCGCCATCTGTTTGGCACAGGTACTGTTAGCAGAACGCGGGTTTGTCTATCTGCCTTCTCTGCTGTGTGCTCAGCTGGCGCAAGACGCTGTACCATCCGGTAACTCCTTCCTGACGTTGAGCAACGATGACCGTGCTCGTCTGGGGGAACTCTGTGATGTCCAGTCCAAGAACAACGAAGGCGGTAGCTTCAATGAAGCAGCGGTCTACGTAAAAGAGTTCTTTGAGGAACTGGAAAGTAACCAATGGGAAAGTAATCTGGAGTTTGGGATTTTGGAAAATCCTGAGCTTTATAGCAAAGTCAAGAAAGGTGATATGTTCGACATTGAGATCACGGTAGAAGTCAAAGCCGAATTCATGCGCCTTATCAACGAAATTAATCAGTAAGTAACGGGGACAGTGAAAGATGAGTGAGATTCGTTTAAACCAAGTAGTGATCGGTATCGGCAACAACGTGCACGATCAGTTCCATCGCAGCAACCGTCTGGACATTGATGTTGATCTGGCAAACCGTGCAGCGCACGAACGTTTTTCTGGTGGCATCACACCCACAACTATTCAGGCGCTGGGTATTCATGGCGGTAGCTTGAGTGCGCAACATGCTGGGATGATTAACGTAGAAGGTGGCTGGAACCAACGTCGTGGTCTGGCAATGCTGCGCATGACCGTGACCCAGAACTCTCTGCAAGAAGATACCATGAGTGTACTGGGTTATCTCTCTGGCGGCGGTATGGCGATGGGTTCTACCGTTCCTGATGATGTGCTGTTCATTCCTGTTCGTAGTTGGACCATGAGTACAGCGGCAACGCAGGATGTGCAATACATGCCGACTACGTCTCGCATGGTAACGGAGACGTCACAGTTCCTGATGGCGGATCCCGAAATGATCCGTCAGTTACGCACTATCCGCCCAGTGGATTTAATCACCCACGGTTTTGGTCAGGTAGCAGCAGAGGAAGAAGACAGCAACATTCGTTACGCGGGTTCAACCAATGCAGACCTGAACCATCACGGCGTGATCGTATCCAAAAGCTCGAACCTGGATCCTATCACTAACGCAGCTACCATTATGACACATGCGGCACGTGTCTCTCGTCAACAGGTTTCTCACAATCTGCTTAGCGAGAACATGGCGTTGAGCATGGGCGGGATCAGTGAACAGGAGATCTATGAACACCCGTTCCTGTCACTGATGATGTCTGCGCTGGGCATGCCAAGCTATGCGGGCTTTATCGGGTTTACGTTCGGTGAACTGCGCGAAGTCTTCCAGGGCTTTGACAACGCAGTACTGCCACCGTCTGACCGGGGTATCGAAGGACACAACCATCAGCTTGACAGTGACGTTATGGGTGAAGTGAGCTGGCACGAAAAGATCGCCAACGAACTGGCGTTCATTTGCATGCATGCCATGATTGACGTAGGGTTGATCTTCCTGGAGTTCGCGGCCAGTAACACGGCATCGAACATGGGTATTCTGGCGGGAGACATTTACTTCTCTCCTGGTATCCCAGCAGGCGTATTACCAAATGACCCTAACCTCAATAACCGCGTGATGTCACTGAAGGATTACATTCAGTCTACTTTCTTCCAGAAGTATGCGGTGAAGTCCATGGGTGCGTCGACACCAATTGAAGTCAAGGTGACGATGAACCTGTTTGGTGAATGTATCGTAGAGATTGTGCTCAACGGCAATCATGCGGATGTCAAACGCAAAGTGTTCCCTTCTTACACCATCAACCGTGCAAGCTCTAACCTGGCTACCGATGAAGCGCAAGAGAGCATGGCGCAGAACTACGTCGATAACCTGAAAGAATATTTCACTAAATAAATCTCCAATAACAGGATAAATCATGAACGAACTTAATCGTCTGTACGAATCTATTTTACAGGCCTGGGGTTGTAAGATCGACCCACAAGGTAAAATTACCTGCGTGATGCTGGGCAAAGAGTACCCGCTGCGCATTGACGGCAAAGACCTGCATCTGCCGATCTCTGAAGCGCTTAACTCTGGTGCAGATCAGAAAGTCTATTTCCACCCAACCTGCGAAAGCATTATCAGTAAAGAGACAGAAGTCTTTAAGCTGAGCCGTCGTCTGGCAGGTATCCGTCTGCTGTCTGTGTTCCGTTCTATGATCCCTGTGCTGTTTGACATTGCCAGCCGCAAGGAAAAGAAAAGCTGGAACCAAGCGGTGTATGATGTGATCAGTCCACTGAACACCGTGAAGAAAAGCGTGAAAGATGAAGTGTTCAATATGCTGGCGCGTATGTCAGTGGAAATTGAAGACAACATCGACAACCGCTTCATTCACTTCAAAATTACCAAAGGCGGTAAAGGTGAAGCAGGCGAGCGCGTGTATTACAAAGCCAAGCCAAACTTCCCGCTGTACGATGTTCTGGTGCGTGAACTGGCACGTTCTGAAGGTCAGCCTAAGAACTCCACGGTAACGGTAAATAACTTTACCATGAGTCGTGAAGGTATTGAACTGGCAGTCCACCTGTTCCGTTCTATCCTGCCGGCTACCAACAATCCGGATGCATGTGAATTCGATGCACTGGTTCCAGTTGCAGCGCGCTTCACTGCATTCATGTATTGCTTTGGTAACATTGCGGGTCAGCTTAACCGTGCACAGAACATGTTCCGTGGGGAGTTCGATAAGAAGTCCGTCTACAACATCGATGTGAACTGGGAAGAGCACCTGGAAGAGATCCCAGAGTTCTACCGTCAAGTACCGGAACTGGATTACAACAGCCACAACGTGTACAAAGAAGGTGAACAGCAGAACAATGCGCTGGGCGGTAACATGAGCAACCTGTTCAACATCAACACACAGCAGCAAGCTTATCTGGCGCCGGGCCAGCAAGCCGTGCAGCAAACTGGCGATGGTGAAATCCGTAACATCAACGGGCTCGAGTTCCACATGAAGGTTCCGCAGATGCTGAATGGCGATCGTTATCTTCGTTCCGAACCTATCATCGCACAAAACCGTGTCCATCACTATGCGTTAGACATGAACCAGCAAACTGTGATCTACGTGTGTTCTCGTCTGGGTAACTTCCTGCACCGCGAAAGCATGCAGCAGCAGTATGGTGCGTACCAACCATATCCACAGTACAATGCTTATCAGCCACAGCCGCAACCTGCACAGCTGTATGATCAGTATGGTCGTCCGGTAAATTACGCTCCTCAACCAGCGCAACAGTCTCCGTACGCACCAGCGTACTCACACTCTGCTCCATCAGCAACTGGCGGTGGCGCTGAGCAGATTGATAGCGCTTGGTAATTACTGATATGTAAACACTACTACTCCTACCCTTGCGGGTAGGAGTAGTATTATATATCTTTTTTTTAATTTAACTACGAACTGTATTACTACGTGATATAATGGTTTCGATAGCGTTTATATCTGGGTAATACCATTTCTCTAAACGACTGATATCTTGAAACGGAGTCTTGATACCAGTTAGGAACGCACACACCCACCAAAGTTTAGGCGGCACCCCTTTGCTTCTTAAGTATCCGTAGAAGTTATTACGGAAAGCATAAAGAAGACTAGTATCCAGTTCGGCAGAAGGCTGGGTATTGGCAATAAGGAATTCACGGTGACTGCGAATTAATGTTTTAAAATCTTCGGTGTAATAGACATCGTCTTCAACAATGTTGGCGGTAGTCAATGGCATGGTGTCGCTCCAATATACTTTCGAACCTATATTATCAGGGTAGTAGCACAAGACTGTTAACACGTTAGTTAGAGGATAAGTATGAAAAAACCTAATCTCAAGTTGACCAAGATCAATCAGATGTTTCCTGATTTGATCGGTGTCAATACCAACCTCAACATCATGCCATATGGTGACTCAGCATCACGTCTCTATATGGAAGGGAACATGGTGCCAAAGTCGGTAGTAGTGAGTGGCAACAGTGAACGTTTAATTACAACGGGGTTTGAAAAGCAATACGGCGATACAGCGCGCGCTATTCGTTGTCCGTCTGACATGACAGTAGAAGAAGTGTTCTACGTTCAGTCAAGCCGCGGTGACGGCATTCTCACTGACGGCTGGAAAGAAATCTTTGTTATCTTTAAGAATGACGATAAGAACTATTTTGACCTTCTGGTTCTGCCTCGTTTCCACACACAAAATACTTACGTTGGGTTTGAGTATGTCTATAACAAAGACATGATGCGCAAACTCAAGAAAGGTGCAACTTACTCTAAAGGTGATGAGTTCGCATCTTCTCCTCGTGTCCGGGCCAGCGGCGAGTGGAACTTTGGTACAGAAACCATCGTCTGCGCAATGTCCAGCCATGCCACAGAAGAGGACGGTATTCGTATTACTGACCGTTATGCGCGTGAGAAACTTCGCTGCATGTTTAAACATGAGCGCGGGTTTGAGTATAACGAAGCAGACTGGATCCCACTGAACCTTTACGGGACCGTTGATAACCCACTTCCGTTTGCTCGCCCAGGTGAGACGATTCGTGAAGATGGCATCGTCATGGGATTCCGTCGTCGTGCTGGTTGTAACCCGCTCATCTCCCTGACCAAAACAGGATTGATGAAGCCGGACTACCTGTTCGACAAACTGTTTTACGCACCGCCTACTTCAGTAATGATGGATGTCATTGTTGAAGGTGAAAAGATCAAAGATCGCTCGCACAACCGCAGCACTGAGCAGATTCCTCAGCAGCACAGTGAAGCAATGCGTGAATTCGAAGGTATGCAGAACTCGTTCTATGTTGAAGTCATCAACTGGTACGAGCGTTTGATTACCCGTCTGGGTGGCGGTGAACCCGAAGTTAGCTTTGCCCTGGATAAATTCATTCTGGATGCGTACGGTAAACACACCAAGCGCAATGGCACAGTTAACAACCTGGGCTACTCGTTCAAAGGCATTCGTCAGAAAGACTGGAAAGTTACCATCCGTCTGAAAGAAGAAGTCTCTGGTCGCGTTAAGTTTAAGATGGCGGGTACCAACGGGGACAAAGGTGTTGCGGTTGATATGATTCCGTGGGAAGACGCACCTCACTACGAGGACGGCACTTACGCAGATATCATCATTAACAACACGCCGGCATTCCGCCGCCAGATTATGACCATGCTGGCAGAAGCTACGATTAACTTCATCAACCTTCAGGTAATGAAAGAGATCAAAGCACTGCGCGATGAAGGCAAGTATAAGGAAGCTTACGAACGAGCGTTCCTGTTCTACGAAACGGGTTTCCCTGAGTTCGCAGATATCGTGAAGAATGTCATGGTCACACAACAAGACCGTGATGAACACATCGACTATATCTGTAAGCAGGGTATGTCAGTTCACTTGCGTTCAGACTCTAAAGTTTACGGTATCGACATCATCCGTGAACTGCGTAAGGTCTTTAAACACAAGCCGCAGAAAGTGTGGTTCCGTGATGCGTTCGGGGAAATGGTGCAGTCTCACTATCCTATCTTACTGACCAGCATGTACTATATGCTGTTGGATAAGTTTGGTGCTGATGACAGTTCTCAAGCCTTCCCGAAAGCTAACCCATTTGGATTACCGGCCTCGAACAGCCAAGGTGATAAACACACCAACTGGCACATCGACAAAGGCAGTCGTAACATCGGTGAGTCAGAAACTCGCTGGGAAGCGGCACACAACGGTTCCAAAGAAAACGTCAAGCAGCTGGCGCTTGCCAACAGTGACGTAGTCCGTAACAACGCCATCAAACGTATTCTGCGTGCTGATGATCCGTTTGATATTGACTGCATCGTGACTGATGAAGAGATTGCCACTAACCGTGCAGTGATGATGGGATCGGAACTACTCAGCGACTCTGGGTATATCTTACGTGCAGAACAGCCTGAAGACAGGGACATTGAATTATGATTAAAATCGGTTTACGTGAATTTGCTAATTTACCGGAAACCACTGTGTTGCGATGGCTGGGCTATTATAAGTCTGTTGAGGTCACGGATGACCACGACGAAAAGCTCATCACAGATACACAATCCCTGTTGTTAACCTGGCAGGGTATGATCGTCCACCGCGCCTACAACTCGTTTCCCTATAGCGTAAAAGAAGTTGCACGCATCTTTATCCCTGGCCAAGATCTGGAGGTATGTGAAGACAAACTGTTAGCACGACCGCTTAACCAGTTCTTGCCTGTGGTAATGCGGGACATGAAAGACCCGGTGGAAGCAGATAAGATCAAAATGATGATCCATATCTGGCAGGCGAAAACCAACAACCTGTTGACCGCCATGACAGAACGCTTTGCGATCTCGGTAACCTCGGATGATTTGATCGAGGTTATGGAAGACCCAGGTATCGTGGACATCAAGACACGTGTGCTCAACGGTACGATTACCATCGATGAAGGTGAATCCGAGTTTATCACCTACATGGCGACCTCGCCTACCCTGAGCAATGCGATGCTGCCTTTACTGTGTCGTACTGGCGGTACCAGCTATAACCAGGCGTATCAGTCTATCATCGTGCGTGGTGCAGTGTTTGACCTGGACAACAGCATCTTTCCGAACCCTATCATGGATTCGTACGCGGAAGGTGTGGTTAACCTGGCTGACTCCCTGGCTGAGAAGAATGGTGCCGGTAAAGCACTGATCACCTCAGGTAAGGCACTGCAAGGCGCCGAGTGGTTCCACCGTAAGAATCAGCTGCATGCCGCTGTGGTTAGAAGCGTTGACCACTTCCTGGACTGTAACACTGACTTGCCGGTTCCACTCAAGGTGAAATCCAAAGAGTTCCTTCATGCCTGCTTTGGTAAATATGCCGTGCAGGAAGATGGCTCTCTGGAACTGATTGATGCGGCATTCGCGAAGAAGGTGGAAGTGGGTGATACCGTCCTCATCCGCTCGATTCCGTATTGTACATCGAAAGATCCAAGTCAGCCATGTGGTTGTTGCGTGGGGCAGATGAAACATGCTTTCCCATACAACACCATGATGCAGATGGATTGTAATATTGGGATTTACTCTGCGACCGCTGTGTGTCGTCCGATTGGTCAGGGGATGCTGTCGATTAAGCACTTCCTGCGTAACACTGTCGCGACACCATTTGCTGTCCGTTCGCAAGATAAAGACGCCATCAGAACTAACGGTGATGATATTTTCTTACTGAAAGAACTCTGTATGGAAGGAACCAAACTCATTGTAAGTTCCGCGGTTACCAAAGAGCTGACTGACATCCGCTCGCTGGATAATCTTGATGACGTCACTGTGGATAAGCTGTCCTATTTTGATGAAGCAAGCCTCTCGTATCTGGAAGAGGACATCATGATCGGCGGTAAAACACTTTATCAGCGTTCGGTTAAAACCTCAATACCAAGTCGTAGTGCTCGCATGTCTAAAGACTTGCTGGAGTTTATCTTCGACAACGGTTGGGAAGTTGTTGACAAGAAGTTCATTGCCATTGATCTGAGTACCTGGCATCACGAGCAGCCGTTGTTTACACTGCCGTATACCCAGGAAGATATGGATATCTATCGTCGTGAAGTGGAAAGCTTTATGGCGCACTCTAAGCGTAACAATCAGTGGAAAGAACAGGAAGTCACCCCAGCGCGGTTTGGTGAAGTGTTGGTTGAAATGTGGGAGATGTTGAACCACAAATTCAAAGGCATCAACATTCTGCACTGTGAAGTGCTGTTGTACGCTGTAATGGCTAAGAATCCGAAACACGGATACTATGGACTGGTAAACGGGCACGCTCCACGTTATTTCGTGAGCTTCCAGAACGCCATTTGGAACCGCGGTTTTGGTACACTGATGATCTATGATCACCAGCAAAACGTACTCAACAACTTCAGTTCATTCTTAGTCAAAGAGCGTCAACCATCACCTTTCGAGGCTTATTGGCATTATGGTCGTAGAGAATAATCCGTAGGAGCAGTCATGCGACATACGTGTGTTATATCCGTGGCCAACAACTACCTCAGGGTGTACGATTACGCTGAGGAATTTGTCGATCGAGTATTAAAGCCGTTTTGTCGCATGTACTTGTCTAAAACGGGGATGGTGCCTAATAAGCATAATCCCCGTCTTCAGGTCATGGCGGTTACGCATCGTTTCATGCGATTCAACCACGACCAGTCGGAGATTCGATTTACAAGCAGTTTGTTGGAAGAGTTTAAAACCTTTATTGGTAGTCGTGGCTATGCACCCAAACGAATTCTTCAGGTCGATGAACCTGAAATAATTCCTATGCCTGCGACTATTAATTTCAAACCGGGAATAGGAACCCCGAAAGATGACCAGCTAGATTGGCTGAAGTACATCATGGACCCGGGTCCGCTTAAATTGAACAACGCCGCAACGGGTGTGGGTAAAACCTTTATGTCCATTTGGACCGCCGTGCAGTTGCAGCAACGCGTTGTGATCATCGCTAACGCCCGATTCTTGCCGGTCTGGAAGATCGAGTGTGGTAACCTGTTAGACATAGGTCCCGAAGACTACGTTGAAACAGATGTGGGTGGGTTGGATAACTTCCTGGCAGCATTGAAGAAGGGGTTAGTGAATCCCAAGATCGTGGTCATCAGTTTAACCAAGATCGACATCATGCTCAAGAAGTCCAAAGCTGACCCATTGGCACCAGACCTTGATGACTTCTTTCGTGAGTACCGCCCAGGCTTACGTGTGTATGACGAAGCCCACGAATCGATTCATCAGCTGTATCTGTCTATGATGTTTGGGAACATTCGCAAAACCATTGCCAACACTGCAACGGTGAAAGCGGAAGATCCGATGACCAACAAGATCTATGGTTATCTCTATCCCAAAGAGTGTCGCCTGAAAGAAACGGAATACTCAGCGCACATGCACGTCAAGGCATTGTTCTATCGCATCGACACCACCAAGCACCGTATTCGTTCTATGGCGCGTGGCGTGTATAACGACACCGTGTTTGAAGCCTCGATTATGGATAATCACAAGCTTCGCCCTCAGTATATCGAGATGATGTATAAGTTCTTTGATGACTATTACTATCATCGACGACGGCCAGGTACCAAGTGTCTGTTCTTCTTTACCAAGGTAGAGACGTGCAAGATCATGGTGGCTGCACTGCTGAAACGTTATCCAGACTTGGATGCGATTTCATTTACCGGGGAACAGGGTGGTAAAGCGGAAACCAAAGATGAATACCGTAAGCATGAAGTCGTGTTCTCAACACCGGGGTCGTGCGGTACCGGTAAAGACATTCCAGGACTCGTTACCTGTATCAGCTTCCATAACGTGAAGTCGTTGCAGCGTAACTACCAGATGCGCGGGCGTATTCGTCCGATTAAGCAAACGGAACATCCAGACCTGGAACGCATCTATGGTTACACCGTGTGCGTGAATGAAAAGAAACACAAAGAGTACCACAAGTACCGGAAAGAACTCTTCGAGGAATCCTCCTTGAGTTACCAGAGTGTCGATTCGGGCTTTACCTTAGCGTAGTTTATCACTAATCGGAGTAAGGGGGAAACCTCTTACTTCTCTACGGGAGTATGTATGTCAGAACATTTTTCAGCAGACGTTATGAACAAGATCAAAGACCTTATCGCCACCCCAGGCCTTACCACGGGTGTGCCGGCAGATATCGCTTACTACATCGTTGAAAACGTTGTACCGGGCGGCGCACGCATTACAGATGAAAGCTGGGGCGAGCCTGACCACTGGCTCTACCGTGGTCCGGTTCCAAGCGGTGACGATGATGCAGTGCGTTATACCTGGTTAATCGCACGCGGCAAAGCAGCGCCGGTTGAGTACGAACGTGACCTCAACGAAATGGTAGGGCCTAAGTGGACGGTGGAGGTAATTGAAGCCAGCCGTAACCTTAATCTGAAACCCAAAGCGGAAGATCAGCAGGAAGTGATCACGCACGAGCAGCCAGAAACCAAACCACCGGTTGACATCACGTTTACCCCGACTGATGACGAAGGTAGTGAAATCCGCGACCAAACCTACGGCCAGGTCAACGACGCTGTCTTCGCTGCGCTGCCGGGTACACTGGCAATCCGCAATGCAGAGTGGGAAAACAGCAGCGCCTGGGTAGTGCTGGAAGAAGTGAAGATCAAGGAAGAGAAGATGTTGGTGCTAACTGTCAACTACTCCAACGGTATTAAAATGCCGTGGACACCAACCGTGATGGATCTGATGAGCAAAAGCTGGGTCAGCAAGAGCCCGTTAGAGTAAGACGTCAGGGGTGTTTTCGGACACCCCTTTCTTCATTACTTTTTAATCCTATATTACCTTTATATAACCTAGTCAATAATGGAGTTCTCATGTCAACCCTGAGCCGCCTGTTAAAGAACCGTTACAAGAAGTACTATTTAGATCTCGCCGGTATTAACGCCAGTGTGATTCGTATGATTAAACCCACCATTCCGGTGCTGGAGAAGAAAGGTGAGCTGAAAGACGGTTGGGCGCGCACTTACCCTAACCTGAACCTGGAAATCGACCATAACCCCTGTGGATACCGCCTGGAGCTGCGTAAGACCGGTGACAAGACCTACGGCTACCGTTTACGTCTCACCTTTAAGAAAGACGCTCCTTTCTTCTGGAGCAGTCCTAAACGCCGGCAGGAACTCACCAGCTTGGTGAACCAGGAATATAAAGAACACAAACGTATGTTCGGCTTTGAACACAAAACGAGTATTGTGACACTGTTAGCGCGGTTCACGACATTTGTGGTTGAAGGCGAAATAAAACTCGACTGACAATTCAGTAGTCTATTAGGAGTATACATGAAACAGACTATTGATCTGATCAAAATCCCCACCGGTTACTCACACGACATACAGGAGTTCTGCGCACCTGTATTAGAAGTGGCGATGTTACGCGGTGAACGCGAGGGAACCTTTGACGATGACTTCTTCTTTGAAGTCTTAGACAAACACCTTGCGGAAAACGAACAACGGGTTATCTTGTTTAACGCGCACCGGTTCCTGGAAAATCGACTCTACTTAATGGGAGCGGATATCCCTCATTCCTACGAAGAAGAGTTCGAAACCGGTTGTACCCACTTTATCAAGGACTTTCTCCACATTAACCAACTTAAAACCCTGATCGGTTTAAA